>Ga0265327_10000477_pt1 | contig 70613 bp, 65 predicted proteins | sample 41621metaG_FD_202089 | JGI IMG/M metagenome (GOLD analysis project Ga0265327, IMG submission 202089) | Rhizosphere microbial communities from Carex aquatilis grown in University of Washington, Seatle, WA, United States - 4-16-21 metaG | ecosystem: Host-associated > Plants > Roots > Rhizosphere...
CCGTCAGGGCCGACCGAGCACTCGAACACCGGACTCCACTGCACACCACACCTCCTGGTTGGACTTCCACCCGAGGAAGGCTCCTCGTGTGGTCAGTCCAAGGTGCGGATCACCCGTGTAAGTGCCGTTGGGGGGCACCGGATAACCAGGGCGCGTGGACAGCCCAGCGAGAGCCCGGATCGCAATGCCCCTTGCCCCCCGCCCCTGCCCCCTCCGTCTCCGGTGCGGCCCGGCGGCCCCGCTCCCTCCAGCCCTGCGCGGCGGTTCTGGGGTCTCGCTGCGCCGTTCTCCCTCCCTCCGACCTCGAGTGGGCGCTGCCGGGTTCGAACCGACGACCTGCTGGTTGTAAGCCAGCTGCTCTGACCAACTGAGCTAAGCGCCCGACGGTCAGACGCTACCGCCCTCCGGCGGCCAGGAACTCCTCCAGCAGGGCCGGCGTGGCTGCGGCGAAGGGCGCCCGGCGGTCGCCGTGGGACAGGGTGACGAGGTCCCGGCCCTCGGCCTCCCCCACCGCCGCGCCGGCCTCGGTGCAGACCAGCATGCCGCCGAGGTAGTCCCAACTGCCGAGCTTCGAGCCGCCGACCACCGCGTACCCGTCGAGGACACCGTCTGCCACCGCACACAGGTCGAGGGCGGCCGACCCGAGGCACCGGTACTGGAGCCAGCCGAAGTAGCGGGGCGGGTAGCCGCTGAAGGCCACAATGGCCTCGCCGAGCCGCTCGCAGCCCGACGGTCGCAGGGGCAGGCCGTCCTTACGGGCCCCGCCACCCCGTACCGCCTCGTACCGGATGCCCGAGGCCAGGTTCACCACCAGGGCCGCCCGGGCACCCTCCGCGTCCACCGCGCACAGGCTGGTGGAGAACCACGGGATGCCCTTCGACGCATTGGTCGAGCCGTCGACCGGGTCGACCACGACGACCAGCTCTTCCTCGGTGCGGCGCTCGCCCGACTCCTCGGACAGCACGCCGACCCCCGCCTCGTCGAGCACGGACATGGCGGCGGCGTCGGCGGCCAGATCGTGGCGGTACTGGTCCGCCTTGGTGCCGGCCAGGCCCCAGTCGTCGAGGTCGCCCAGTGCCTCGGCAATGGCGGTGGCGGTTTGGTGCAGCACCTCGAGCAGCGTGGCGTCGTCCATGCCAGCCGACGCTATCGGAGCGGGTCCGGGCCGCCGGTGACGTCGGCCGCCACACCACCGGTCCGGGCGCCCGGCCCCCTGAGGGCCGTCACCAGGGGTTCCGGCCGACCGGTAGGCTGCCCGCAGTGGCAGTCATCGACGTGGCCGGATACGTGGCCGACCTCAAGGACCATTCGGTCGATCACGGATTCCACGTGCACGACGAGCGGCACTTCGTCGAGACGTACTCCCTCCGTCAGGTCTGGGAGGTGGAACTCCACCCCGAGGACGGCTGCGGCGGCCCGCTCGACCTCCACCTCGCCCTCGAGGTCGACCCCCGCACCCTGCTGTCCTTCGAGGACGCCGTCTTCGGCCTTCCCGAGGACGAGGACCCGCCCGACGAGTTCCACTTCGCCCTGACCTTCACGTGGGCGCTCCCGCCCCTCCCCCACGGCCCCGACCTGCTGCGCCTGGCCATCGACCTGGCCGGCGTGGGGGGCATCGAGCTCCCGCTCGAGGTGTCGGCCATCGACTCCTACGCCTCGGCCACCGACGCGGCCGAACGCCGGCTCAGCGTCGTGGCCCGGACCCCCGTGTCCCTCGCCCGGGTGCTCACCGGCGAGGAGATGATGTGCGAGGTCTTCGACCGGTGCCTGGCCGTGAGCCGGTACCTGCTCGACTCGGCGCCCAGCTGGCTCGGGTGACGACTGGCCCCCCGGCCCGCCTGATCCGACTGGCCGTCGGCGTCGCCGCCCTGCTCGCCTCGGGCGCCGCCGTGGCCGCCTGCGGGGCCAGCGCCACCGACCTGGCCAAGGCCTCGTGCGCCCACGTCAACTCCTCCATCGCCACCCTCAACCAGGCGAGCCACACGGCCGACGCGTCCAAGGCCGCCTCGCTGCGCCAGAAGGCCTACCTCGACCTGCTGTCGGCCATCCCCATCGCCGCCCAGGCCGCCTACCACGACATCCAGTGGGAGTCGCTGTCCGCCACCCTGTCCGAAGCCAACCGGGTGCCCGAATCCGAGCTCGTGCCCGCCCTGAAGGCCCAGTGCCAGTCGGCCGACAGCTCGGTGTTCGGTCAGCCGACGCCGCCCTCGTCCGGCTGAGCCGGCGGGCGTCAGGGCCCGCGGGTGCCCGAGCCCGACAGGGTGCCCGAGGCCGACACCGTGGGCCGGGGTGAGCCCGACGTGGTGGGCGTGGTCGTGACCAGGCTGCGCCCGGCCTGCTGGGCCCGGCCGACCTGGACCACCGACGGCAGCAGGTGGGCCGCCAGCCACTGACCTGCGGCGGCCGTGGGGACGATGTGCACACCGTCGCCGTCGCGGAGCTGCACCCCGCCGACCGAGGTCGAGTACGTCCCGCCCGGGCACACCATGGCGCCGAAGTCGACCACCCGGGTGGTGGTCGGGTGCTCGGCCGCCACCTGGCGGACCAGCTGGTTGTAGCGGGCCAGGCGGGCCGGGTCGTCCTCCGGCCAGGGCAGGCCGTTCGGCTGCTCGCCGGAGTTGAAGCAGGGCGACGTCAGCAGCACCACGTCGGCGCCGTCCGACCCGGCCACCTGCACGGCCTGCTCGAGCGACTGCCGGACCGCAGCGTCGAAGGCCGGCGTGCCGATGTGGGACCACTGCCCGTCGACCATCCGGTCCATGACCTCCCACCGGCCGGCCAGCACCATCACCACGTTCGGGTGGAACTGGCTCACCGCGCCCTTCCACTGGGCCGGCCACTGGCCGCTGGTCGGGGTCGACGGATTGCACTGGGCGGCCATCGGGTCGGGCACCCCGTGGGCCCGGTACTCGGAGGTGCGGAGGACGCCGCAGGCCACGATGGCGCTGTCGTCGATGTCGACGTCGTAGGACTGGAGCTGCGCCGCCTGGAGGGCGAAGCCGAGCCGCCACGCCACCGAGTCGCCCAGGATTGCCACCTTCACCGGGGTCCCGGCCGCCACTGGCGCCGCCGTCACCGACGACCGGTAGGTGGGGGCCGCCTCGGCCGCGCTGGGCAGGGTGGCGGCCACGGTCACGGCCACCACGCCGAGGAAGGCTCCGGAGGTGACCAACCAGCCGCGCCACTCGGTCAGGGTGGCCATGCGGCCCCGCCGGATCGGCAGCTCGACCAGGTAGTAGGAGGCGGTGGCCACCACCAGGGTCACGGCCAGCCGGGCTCCCAGCAACGGCAGCCCGTAGAGGTGCATGCGCTCGGCGTCCATGAGGGCGAACAACGGGAAGTGCCACAGGTAGACGCCATAGGAGATGCGCCCCAGGTAGACGAAGACAGGATTGCCCAGGGCCCGCGACAGACTGCCTGACTGGGCGGTCACCACGGCGAAGAGCAGCACGGCCACGGCCAGCGCCACCAGCAGCTCACCCCCGCCGAACAGGAAGCTGGTCGGGCCGTCCAGCCGGTCCCACAGGACGATCAGCCCGAGCAGCGCGGCCCAGCCGAACACCTGGGCGGCCAGTCGTGCCGTGGTGCTGGACAGCTCCCACGCAGCGATGGGCCGGGGGCTGGGCCCGCGTCGACGCATGGCGTCCCGGCGGTGGGCCGGGGGCGTGCCGAAGCCCACCGTCCCGGCCGACGGGTGGGCCCGGGCCACCTCGAGCTCGGCCAGGTCGGGCACGGGCAGCGGCAGGGCCCGGCGGCGGCGGGCCCACATGGTGAGGCCGATGGCCAGCACCGCACCCACCAGGATGTCCTGGCAGCGGGTGTCGGTCCCCTCGTACATGCGGGTGACGGCGACGTGGTGGAGGTCGTCCCAGCGCATGAGCGCTGCCGACCCCAGCGCCCCGCCGACGGCCGCCGCCAGCACCGGCCACAGCTGGCGGGAGGGGCGGAGCCGGCGGCCGAGGTGGAGCAGGCCCAGGACCACCGGGGGCCACACCAGGTAGAACTGCTCCTCGATGGCCAGCGACCACATGTGCGACAGGGGCGACGGCTGGGCCGACTGGGCGAAGTAGTTGGAGCCGCCCACGATGAAGTGCCAGTTGGCCACGTAGAAGAGGGTGGCCAGCGAGTCGAGGCGGAGCGAGGCGAACTCCCCCGGGGTGGCCACGAACCGGGCGTAGACCGCCACGCCGACGAGTAGCAGTAGCAGGGCGGGCAGCAGACGGCGGGCCCGCCGCACCCAGAACTGGCCGAGCCGGATGGTCAGGCGGCGGGCCCACTCGCCCAGCAGCAGCGAGGTGATGAGGAAGCCCGACAGGACGAAGAACATGTTGACGCCGAGGAAGCCGCCGGTCGAGAGCGGCGCCCCGCCGTGGTACAGCAGGACGCCCAACACGGCCACCGCCCGGATGCCGTCGAGGGCGGGCAGGTAACTGAAGACGATGGTGCGGCCGCGGGGCGGAGCCGGGGTGGTGGCCACCGGCGCGGCCAGGTCGACGTCGGTCATCGACGGGCCTCCCCCCGGTGCCGGGACGGGGCCCCGGCACAGCGGGTCGGGCGGCTCATCAGGGCCCCATGATCGCAGACGCGGCGCCGCCGTTAAACCCCTGGACCACGGTCCGTGTGCCGCACCGGGCATTGCCCACCCAGCGCGTGGACGCGACCACGGGGCGCCCCCGAGGGCGCCCCGTGGTCCACGATCACCTTGCTCCGCCCACCGGCGGAGGAGGGCTCAGAGTGCCGGAGTCCAGCCCGCCGGGAGGTTGATGGTCTTCTTCTCGAGGAAGAGCTCGAGCCCGTCCTCGCCGAACTCGCGCCCGACCCCGGAGTCCTTGTAGCCGCCGAAGGGCGACGAGAAGTCGATCGGGATGGACGAGTTGACCATGTACGTACCGGTCCGGACCTGCCGGGCGATGCCGAGGCCCCGGTCGTTGTCCCCGGTGAACACGCCGCCGCAGAGGCCGTAGTCGGAGTCGTTGGCGATGCGGACGGCGTCGGCGTCGTCGTCGTAGGGGATGACCGACAGCACGGGGCCGAAGATCTCCTCCTGGGCGATGCGCATCGAGTTCTCGACGTCCACGAACACGGTGGGCTCCACGAACCAGCCGCTGTCGAGGCCGGCCGGCCGGCCGCCGCCCACGGCGATCTTGGCGCCCTCCTCCTGGCCGATGCGGATGTAGCCCTCGACCCGGTCGCGCTGGCGTTCGGCCACGAGCGGCCCGACCTCGGTGGCCGGGTCGAGCGCGTCGCCGACCTTCATGGCCCCGACCAGCTCGACCAGGGCGTCGGTCACCTCGGTGTACCGGTCCCGGGGGGCGAGGATGCGGGTGAGCGAGATGCAGGCCTCGCCGTTGTTCATGATGGCGTTCGGGAGCATCAGCGGCAGCGACTCGGCCAGGTTGACGTCGTCGAGCAGGATGGCGGCCGACTTGCCGCCCAGCTCGAGGCTGAACCGCTTGAGGTTGGCACCGCAGGCGGCACCGATCTTCTTGCCGGCGGCCGTCGACCCGGTGAAGGAGACCTTGTTGACCCCGGGGTGGTTGACCAGGTACTCGCCGACCTCGCGGCCGGCCGGGACCACGCTCAGGACGCCCTTGGGCAGGCCGGCCTCGGCCAGGATCTCGGCGAAGACGTTGGCGTCGAGCGGCGTCTCGGGGGCCGGCTTGAACACCACCGTGCTGCCCGAGAGGAGGGCCGGCGCCAGCTTGGCCGCAGCCAGGAAGAACGGCACGTTCCACGGGGTGATGGCGGCCACCACGCCGATCGGCTCCTTGGTCACGAGTACCGGGCCGAGCAGGCCGTCACGCACCGTGTCGAAGGCGAAGGTGGAGCCCAGGCCGGCGTAGTAGTCGAGGATCATGGTCGGGGCCAGCACCTGGGCCAGCAGGCCCCAGGAGACCGGCGAGCCCATCTCGTTGGAGATGAGCTCGGACATGTCCTGCATGCGCTCGCGCACGAGCTCGGCCGCCTTGCTCAGCACGGCGGCCCGCTCCACCGGGGTCATGTGCGGCCAGGGACCGTGGTCGACGGCCTCGCGGGCGGCGGCCACCGCCTTGTCGATGTCGGCCTCCATGGCCTCGGGCGTGCTGCCCACCAGCTCGCCGGTCGACGGGGAGTGGACCTCGAAGACCGAGCTGGACGACGGTGCGACCCACTCCCCTCCGATGAACAGGCGGTCGTACGAATTCATGGTCCCTCCCAGGATGACGGTGGCGCAGGCTGCCCTGCACTCGGATGGTCGACGTGGTGCGCGTACTGCGGCGGCCGCCCGCCGGTCCCCCGCCCTCGACGGACGCCGGCTCGGGCCTGCCCCGATCGTAGCCGCGCCCCCTGCGGAGCCGCCCGCTCCGGCCCGTTCCCGTCGGACCCGGCCCGCCGGGTCGGTGCCCGTGCGGATACGCTCGGCCCGACCCGCCCACCCGCCGTGGGCCCCGACCACCGGCCCGCCCGGAGAAGTGGAGTCCGCCGTGCTCTCCCCCCTCGACGACTACCCGGTCCACCAGATCAGTGAGCCGATGCGGAACGTCGGCACCTCGGACCGCAACTTCTACGACCGCTACTACTTCAACATCCACGGCACGGGCGAGGTCCACGGCACCGAGGAGGAGCTCTTCGCCGTGATCGGCGTGGGCCAGTACCCCAACCTCGGCGTGGCCGACGCCTTCGTGTCGGTCAAGTGGGGCGACGACCACCGCGTCGTGCGCTCGTCGAAGACCCTCGGCGCCGACCGCCTCGATGCTTCCGTCGGCCCGATCCGGATCGAGGTCGTCAAGGGTCTCGAGCAGCTCCGGGTCATCCTCGAGCCCAACGAGTGGGGCATCGAGCTCGACGCCGTCTACGACGGGTTCTGCGAGGCCCACCTCGAGTCGCGCCACTTCGACCGGCAGTTCTCCCGGGTCATCTTCGACTCCACCCGCTTCGCCCAGGTCGGCGGCTGGACGGGCACCCTCAAGGTCGGCGACCGCGAAGTGCAGCTGACCCCGGACAAGTGGTGGGGCTCGCGTGACCGCTCGTGGGGCATCCGCCCGGTGGGTGAGGCCGAGCCGCCCGGCATCCGGGCCACCGACACCGGGTCGGGCTTCTTCTGGATCTACGCCCCGGTGCGGTTCGAGGACCACGCCATGATCACGATCGTGCAGGAGCGGCCCTCGGGCGAGCGGATCATGCAGGACGCCCACCGCATCCCGGTGCTGGGCTCGGCCGACGAGGTGGCCTGGCTCGGGCGGCCCGAGCACGACATCCGCTTCGTGGAGGGCACCCGCACCGTGACCGACGCCACCCTCTCGTACTACGGGCCCCGGGGCGAGCTGACCGCCGTGGTCGAGGTGGAGCCACTCCTGGCCTTCCCGCTGCTGCTCGGCTCGGGCTACGGGCTCGAGCCCGACTGGAAGCACGGGATGTACCAGGGCGACCTCGTCACCCAGGGCCAGATCGTGGCGCCCGACCCGAACTACACGGCCTGGGGGCTCACGGAGTACGCCGCCCGCTTCACCTGCGGCGACCAGGTCGGCTACGGCATGTTCGAGTTCGCCGCCATGGGCCCGCACCAGCGGTACGGCTTCACCAGCTGAATCGCCGGGTCCGGTCCTGGCACGGGGTCGGGTCAGTCCGGGCGGACCGGTCCGCTCCAGCCGGTGCGGGCGGCGCAGCAGGCCCACAGCTCGGCGCCGGCGTCGTCGAAGTCGCCCTCGCTGAGCCGGGTCCACGGCACCTTGTGCTCCCAGCGGCGACGACGGTCGAGCCAGAACCCGCCCGTCGTCTCCACGCCGGCCGGCGCCGAGGCCAGCCACACCGCGGTGTCGGCCCCCTGGTCGGCGCTCCGCAGGATCGGGCCCATCACCCGGGCGAAGCCGGGCAGGCTCTCGCGGATCCCCGGCGTGGCCGCCCACCCGGGGTGCATGGCGTGGAAGGACACGCCCGACCCGGCGGAGCGGCGGACCCACTCGTGCAGCAGCACCAGTTGGGCACGCTTGGCCCGGGCGTAGGCCACCGTGCCGTCGTAGACCTCGGGTGACATCTGGAGCGACCCGAGGTCGAAGCGCTGGGTGTACATCCCCCCGGACGACACCTGGATCACCCGGGCCGGGGCGGCGGCCTCCAGGGCGGGCAGCAGCAGCCCGGTCAGCAGGAACGGCCCGGCCACCTGGGAGGCCACGGTGAGCTCCAGGCCGGACGTCGACTCCCGGCGCTCCTTCGACAGGGCCCCGGCGTTGTGGATGAGGACGTCGAGCCGGTCGTGGTCGGTCAGGAACTCCTCGGCCAGCCCGCGCACCTGGTCGAACTCGCCCATGTCGGCCAGCAGGTAGGTCACGTCGGCGTCGGGCACCTCCCGGCGCACCGTCTCCACGGCGCGCTCGCCCCGGTCGTGGCCTCGGGCGGTCAGCACCACCGAGGCACCCAGGCGGGCGACGCCGGTGGCCGTGGCCAGGCCGAGGCCCGAGGTGGCACCGGTCACGAGGACGGTCCGCCCCTCCAACCGGGGCGGCGGCGTCCACCCGGCGGTTCGGCTGCGCAGCGCGGGCCCGATCGACGAAAAGCTGCCGACCACCGTCGCCTCGAGCGCCTCGTCGACCACCCGGGCCGCCGCCGCGCCCACCGGCGGTCGTCCGGCCGGCGCCGGCGTGTCGCCCAGCACCCGACGCAGCCCCTGCACGCCCCGGTCGCCGATGCGGTCGAAGGCCACCGGGAGCACCGGGTTGGCCAGTGCGGCCCGGCCCTTCAGGCGGAGGTCGGCCCGGTAGTCCAGGATGGAGCCACCGTCGGCCGCCGGGGTGACGGTCACGGTGTCCTCGGAGCGGACGGTGTCGGACTCGCCCAGCAGCACCACCCGCCGGGGCCGGTCATAGGCCACGATGCGGTACTCGAGGGGCACGACCCGGGACCCGACCCGCACGCCCAGCCGGAACCCGCTGCCGAGCCCGACGGGGTCGTCGTCGAGGCGCTCCGCCTCCGCCGTGCCCGGGTCCCAGGCCGGGGTATTGGCGAAGTCGGCCAGGTAGTCGAACGTCTCCTCGGCCGACCGGGTGGAGATGACCGTGCCCTGGTACCTCGCCATGTGGAATGTCGTCCTCTCTCGCCGCCGGGCGGCGGCAGGGTCACTCGGGGGGCCGCCGGTGGCAATCTAGCGAGCCGCCCGCAGATCGCGATCGGCGTCATCCCGACGTGCCCGGTACTCCGAATACCCCCCGGTACCGCAGGACAAAACCTAGGGAGTGAACCCGAAGATGAGAATCGCCGTCGTGGGCACCGGTGTGTCCGGGCTGGTCTGCGCCCACCTCCTCGCGCGCTCGCACGACGTGACCGTGTTCGAGGCCGACGACCGGGCGGGTGGCCACGCCCATACGGTCACCGTGGACCTGCCCGACGGCCAGGTGGACGTGGACACCGGCTTCCTCGTCTACAACGAGCGCAACTACCCCGGCCTGGTGCGGCTGTTCGACGACCTCGGTGTCGCCACCAAGCCCAGCGACATGAGCTTCAGCGTGAGCGACGAGGAGACCGGCCTCGAGTGGAAGGGGTCGTCGTTCGACACGGTGTTCGCCCAGCGGCGCAACCTGGTCCGTCCGGCCTTCCTCCGGATGCTCGGTGACATCGTCCGCTTCAACCGGGCCGCCCGCCGCCTGCTGGATGCGCCCCACGACACCTCGCGGTCCCTGGGCGACCTGCTGGAGGGCGGGCGGTGGTCCTCCCACTTTCTCGACTGGTACCTGGTGCCCATGGGCTCGTCGATCTGGTCGGCCGACCCCTCCACCTTCCTCGACATGCCGGCCGTGACCTTCGCCCGGTTCTTCGCCAACCACGGCCTGCTCGACTACGGCCAGCAGCCCGACTGGCGCACCGTCGAGGGCGGGTCGAAGCGCTACGTCGACGCCATCGTGGGGCGCCTGGGCAGCTCGGTCCGGCTGGACGAGCCGGTCACCAAGATCACCCGCTACGACGACGGGGTCGAGGTGCACACCCCGCTCGGCCCGGAACGCTTCGACCACCTGGTGGTGGCCACCCACAGCGACCAGGCCCTGGACCTCCTGTCCGACCCCAGCCGGCTGGAGCGGGACGTGCTGGGCGCCATCCGGTACCAGGCCAACCGGGCCACCCTCCACACCGATGTCAGCCTGCTACCGGCCAACCGGCGGGCGTGGGCCAGCTGGAACTACCACCGGATGCCCGACCACCCGACGGAGGCGACGCTGACCTACCGACTCCGTACGCTGCAGGGGGTGGACACCGGTGACGAGCTGCTCATCACCCTGAACCGCGACGACGCCGTCGACCCGGCCCGGGTGCTCCGGAGCTTCGACTACGCCCACCCCGTCTACGACGTCGCCGCCGTCGCCGCCCAGCAGCGCCAGGAGGAGCTGAACGGGGCGCAGCGCACCTGGTACTGCGGCGCCTACTGGGGCAACGGCTTCCACGAGGACGGCGTCGAGAGCGCCCGGGTGGTGTGCCGCCGTCTGGGCGGTGTGGACCTGTGACCGCACCCGCACCGGCACGGGTCGGGACGGGCGGCCCGGTGGGGTTCGCGGGGGCGCCCGGAGGCCTGGCCAGTGCCGTCTACACCGGACGGGTGGTGCACCACCGGCACACCCCCGTGGTGCACCGCTTCAGCTACCGGATCGCCATGGTCTACCTGGACCTCTCCGAGGTCGACGCCGTGTGCGACCGGCACCCGCTGTGGAGCGTGGAGCGCCCCAACGCGGTGACCTTCCGGCGGTCCGACTTCCTCGGCGACCCGGCCGTGCCCCTGGACACGGCCGTGCGCGACCTGGTCGAGGCCCGGACCGGTAGCCGCCCCGACGGGCCGATCGGCGTGCTGACCCAGCTGCGCACGTGGGGCTGGCTGTTCAACCCGATCACCACCTACTACTGCTGGGACCCGGCCACCGGTCAGGTGTCCACCGTGGTGGTCGAGGTGACCAACACCCCGTGGCACGAGCGCACCGCCTACGTGCTGCCCGGCACCGGCGTCCACCGGGAGGAGAAGCAGCTCCACGTCTCCCCCTTCCTGCCCATGGGGCTCGTCCACCGCTTCGCCGTCGGCGAGCCCGGCCGGCGCCTCCGTCTGGCCGTGGACGACTTCGCCGGTGAGGAGCTGGTGTTCGCAGCGTCGATGTCGCTCACCCGGGAGGAGGTCGGCCGGCGCAGCCTGGGCGGGGTGCTGTGGCGTTTCCCGCTCATGACCCTGCGGGTGTCCCTCGGCATCTACCGCCAGGCCCTCGCGCTGCGGCGCAAGGGCGTACCCTTCCATCGACATCCGGAGCGGGCGTCCGCTCCGGCCGGTGGGGTCGGTTCGGCCGGTGGTGGGACCGGCACGGCCGGTGGACAGGACGGACAGGACGGACAGGACGGACAGGAGGGCTAGTCGTGGCGGAACTCCCCATGGGGTGGCTCGGTTCCCGGCCGGGCACGGCCCTGGCCACCGCGTTCCTGCGGCGCCTGGCGACCCACCTGCGGGGCGGCACCCTCGTGGTCGAGGACGACGCCGGCACCCACCGCTTCGGCGACGGTGCGCCCGAGGTCACCCTCGTGGTGCACGACCCGGTGGTCTACCTGGACACGCTCCGCCAGGGCTCGGTGGGCCTCGGTCGGGACTACGCCGACGGGCTGTGGGACTGCGACGACCTGACCACGCTCACCCGCGTGCTCAGCCGGGGGCTGCGCCCCGTCACCGCCGTGCAGGACCGGGTCGGCCAGGCGGTCGGCGCCTCCACCGACTGGTTCCGCCGCCTGCGGCCACCGTCCAAGCACGACGACCGTCACAACATCCAGTCCCACTACGACGTGTCCAACGAGTTCTTCGAGCTCATGCTGGACGAGACGATGATGTACTCCTCGGCCGTGTTCGCCGGTCCCGGCGTCGACCTGGCCGACGCCCAGCGGGCCAAGCTCGACCGCCTGTGCCGCAAGCTCGACCTCGGGCCCGACGACCACGTCGTGGAGATCGGCACCGGCTGGGGCGGGTTCGCCTGCCACGCCGCCTCCCGCTACGGCTGCCGGGTGACCACCACCACCATCTCCGACGCCCAGTTCGCCTACGCCTCCAAACGGGTCGTCGAGGAGGGCCTGGCCGATCTCGTGACCGTCCGCAACGTCGACTACCGCGACCTCGGGGGCACCTACGACAAGCTGGTGTCGATCGAGATGATCGAGGCGGTCGACTGGCGTCAGCACGACACCTTCTTCGCCACCTGTGCCGGCCTGTTGCACGGGCGCGGGCTCATGGCGCTCCAGGCCATCACCGTCGAGGACCGGAGCTTCGAGCGGGCCAAGAACGGGACCGACTTCGTGCGGGAGTACATCTTCCCGGGGGGCTGCCTTCCCTCGCTGGAGGCGATCGCCCGCTCGGTGCGCCGGGCCACACCGCTGACGGTGGTCGACGTCGAGGACATCGGGCGCCACTACGCCGAGACGCTGCGCCGCTGGGACGAGCGGGTGGCGGCCCGGGCCGACGAGGTGACCGCGCTCGGCCTCGACACCCGGTTCCAGCGCCTGTGGCACTTCTACCTCTGCTACTGCGAGGGCGCGTTCCTCGAGCGGCACATCTCCGACGTGCAGATGGTCCTGGCCATGCCGGACTGGGAGGCGCCCATGGTGCTGCGGGGCGCGGCGGGCTGAGCCTGCAGGTCCGGGCTGTGGGCTCCGGGCGGAGTCGGGCCGCTACTCGACGCTGCGGATCTGGTCGGACTCCCAGAAGGCCCGGAGGGCGGCGATCTTGCCGTCGGGACCCATCCGGTAGCTGTACACGCCGTCGACCTCGACGGCGCCGCCCCCGGCGAAGTCGATCCGGATCGTCCCCACGTTGGCCACCTCGTCGCCGCAGAGGAAGGACTGGCGGATGGTGAACCGGATCGACTCGTTGATGCCGATCACGTTGTCGTAGAAGGCGGCGATGGCCTCGGGGCCGTGGTGGCCCTTCCCCTCGGGGTCGAACGCCGACGGTCCGACCGGGTCCTCGACCACGGCGTCAGGGGTGAAGAGGGCCAGCCAGGCGGTCCGGTCGCCCGCCTCGACGGCGGCCATCGACCGCTGCGACAGGTCACGGGCGGTGAGGGTGTCGCCGGCATCGGCGTGTCCGGACGGCGGGGCGGGCGTCACTGCTCGACCTTGGACATCACCGTGTCGGCGAACTGCCGGAGGTTGTCCAGCTTGGCCTGGAGCGGCTCGGTGTCGGGGCCCACCTCGTAGGGCCAGCGGAAGCCGACGATGACGTCGGTCACGCCTTGCTCCTCGAGCCGACGGATGCCGTCCACCGTGAAGGCGTCGGCCGAGATGACGTGCACCTCGAAGGGCTTGTCGGCCGTGCCCTCCTCCTCACGGAGGCGCTGCAGGTCGGCCAGCAGGCCGGGCAGGTCGGCCGGGTCGCCGCCGCCGTGGAGCCAGCCGTCGCTGCGGGCCGCACGGCGCAGCGCCGCCTTGGCGTGTCCGCCCACCAGGATGGGCAGGGGCTCGGTCGGGACCGGGCTGATCTTGACCGACCGCAGGTCGTAGCACTCGCCGTGGTACTCGAAGTAGTCGCCGGTGGCCAGGCCCCGGACCACGTCGATGGCCTCATCCATGCGGCGGCCCCGACCCTCCCACGGCACGTCGACCAGCTCGTAGTCCTCGGGCCAGGGGCTGGCGCCCACGCCGAGGAGCAGGCGGTTGTCGGTCATCACGGCCACCGACGTCGCCTGCTTGGCCACGATGAGCGGGTGGCGCATCGGGAGCTTCAACACGAAGGTGACGAACCGGATCCGGTCGGTCACCGCCCCCATGGCCGGGATCAACGAGAAGGGCTCGATGAACGGCTTGCCGTCGAGGAACTCACGGGACCCGTCCGGGTTGAACGGGTAGGTGGAGTCGGACTCCTCGGGGTAGCAGAGGCTGTCGGGCACGACCATCGAGTCGTAGCCCGCATCCTCGGCGGCCTGGGCCAGGGGCAGGTAGTAGGCCGGATCGACCATCGACTCCGCATACGAGAACCGCATCAGACATCCCTCCACTCGGCGTGGGCCCGGTGGGCCCTTCGACACTCCCGGTGACCTCGCCGGCCCCCGTCACTGCGCACCACTCGTCCAGGTCGCTCCTGCGCCCCGGCCCGACCTTCGTCCCCGTCGTACTTCCGTCGTCCGTCGTCCGTCGTCCGTCGCTCAGTCCAGGGCCGGGCGGCCCAGACCCGCCGCGGTCAGGCGCTCCGCCACCCAGTGGACCCCGTCGGGCCTGGCCATCTGCTCGGCCCAGCCGTCCAGCAGCGCCTCGATGCCCTCGCGGGTCGGGACGACGGCCAGCACGGTCACCAGCAGGGAGTCGACCTTGACCTCCTCGACCTCGATGTCACCGAAGGGGGTCCAGCTGTCGGCCTCGGGTACCAGCTCGAGCATGGCGTAGAACTCGCCGGTGTCCTCGATCCAGCTCAGCTCGTAGCGGCTGCCCTTGGCGTCGTACCAGTTGTTCCCGAACTCGACCTCGGCCGACTGCCGGCGCCGCTCGTCGGCGCTGTAGAACTCCTCGATGTCCATGGTTCTCCTGTCGTCGGCTCACGGGCCCCCGGCGGCGGCACGCCACCCGGACCTGCGCACGCCGACGATAGCCCGCTCCCCATCAGGGCCCGCACCTGGCCACGGGCACGCCCTCGGGGACGCCACGCCCATGGGACGCCCGCCGGGGGCACGCCTGCAGCGGCCGTGGCCGGCCCGCCGATAACCGGGCCGCCCGGCTGGCTACCATCGCGGGGGTTCGAAAGGATCTCCGATGAAGAAGTCGACCGCCCGCACCCTCCTCATCTCGTTGTTCATCTTCATCGGCTGCTTCGGCGCCGCCTATGCGGCCGCCGGCATGCTGACCGCCCTGCCCGCCCCGGCCATCGGTGGCACGTGCGGCCCGAGCACGGGCTCGGAGACGGCGGCCGAGGCGCTGGCCAAGCCCTCCTCCATCGGCGCCGGACCCGAGCCGGCCACGTCCAACGTGACCGCCCACCACCAGTGGGAGACCTTCATTCAGCAGTGCCAGTCGCTGGCCGACCGGCGCGGTCTGGCCTCGCTCGCCGTCCTGGTGATCTCCCTGGCCGTGGCCGGCGTCGGACTCTTCTGGGTGCTCCGCAAGCCGCGGAAGGACGGCGACGACGGCAGCTCGGAGCTCGACGGGCCGGCCGACGGCGACGCCCTGCCCGGTGGCGACCCGTCGGCACCGGCCTACACGCCCCTCGGCCTCCACGACCCCGCCCTGGTCGGCGCCGGCGTGGCGGCGGGACCGGCGGCAGACCAGGGAGCTCCGCCCGCCTCCGCGGTCTGGCCGTCGGCGCAGCCACCCGCCTACGCACCTCCGGGTGCCTACCCTCCGCAGCCGTACCCCGGCACCCCGGCCGACGGCTACCCGCAGCCCTACCCGCCCCAGGGGTATCCGCCGTCGCCGTATCCGCCGCAGGGCTACCCACCGGTCCCCGGACAGCCCGCCGGCTATCCCGCCGGCTACGCCGAGCCCGCGCCCTACTATCCCCAGCCCACCTACCCGCCGCCCGGCTACACCCAGCAGGCCTATCCTCCGTCGGCCTACCCGGCACCGGGCGACCCGCAGCAGGGCTACCCCACCCAGGGCTACCCGCCCTCGCCGTATCCGGCCTCGAGCTACCCGCAGCCGGAGCAGCAGGCCTGGACCGTGGCCCCGACCCCGCCTCCGGCGGGCCCGCCGGCCGCCGCGGAGCCTGAGGCCGTCGAGCCGGGCAGTTCGGCGACCCCGCTGCCCCCGGCTGCATCCTCCGACACCGACGACGGAGTCGCGCCGACCTCCTGAACCGACGGGTCCGGCGCGGCGACAGTCCGTGGATACCGGTCCGCAGCAATTGCCCAGGTCGGGCCGCTCCCGGACGGCCCTGAACCACAGCTGACAGCGGTCCCAATCACCGAAGATGGCCAGGAATAGGCCGCCCGCCCAGGTCGTTGCTGTTTTGCGTGGGGCAGGTGGGGATCGAACCCACGACCAAGGGATTATGAGTCCCGTGCTCTGACCACTGAGCTACTGCCCCGGAGCCGGCTCACCAGCGCCGCAGCCGCCGGGCACCTCGGGCTGGCAGCGTACCCGTCGTCGAGGGGCGGGCTCGGGACGGAGCCTCCCTGCGCCCGGCACGGACGAGTGCGTCGCCGTCAGTGGGAGGTCAGGCCGACCCGCCGGGCCACCTCGGAGGCGAACCGGCCGGCGGCGTCCGGGTCCATCTCGAAGAAGAGGGCGGGCTCGGCCAACTCCACCTCGAGCACGGCCGGCGAGCCGTCGTCGAGGGTGACCACGTCGATGCGGGCGTACAGCAGCGGCTCGCGCACCCCGAAGCGTTCGGCCACCAGGACCTGGACAGCCTCGACCGCAGCGTCCACCACCGCCCGGCACTCGGGCGTCAGCGTCTCGGGCGTCAGCGTGTGGCCGTAGGAGCCGCCGACCAGGCCTCCGCCCAGCTCGAGGAGCGGGCCCTTGCGCACGGCGTGGGACACGGCGCCACCGAACACCAGCGTGCAGACCTCGCCGTCGGTGGCCACGGAGGCCACGGCCGGCTGGACCATCACCGCCGTGCCCTCGGCCAGGATCCGGGCGGCCAGCGCCGGCGCTTCGGCGTCACCCCTGGTGAACCGCCCCGTCAGACGACTGCCGGCCGACACCACCGGCTTGACCACGACCTCACCCGCCACCCCGGCCAGCGCCGCCTGCACCGCCGCCGCGTCCTCGCACACGGTGGTGGGGATGACCGGCACCCCGGCCGCCGCCAGCTCGAGCAGGTACCGCTTGTCCAGGTTCCACGTGATCACCGGGCCCGGGTTGTGCAGCGTGCCGAGCCGGTCGACCTCGGCCAGCCACGTCCGGAATGCTTCCAGTCGTTCCAGGTAGTCCCACGTCGAGCGGACCACGACCAGGTCGAAGTCGTCCCACGGCGCATCCGGGTCGGACCACACCAGGTGCTCGAGGTCGTAACCGGCCGGCCCGGCCGCCGCGTCGTGGAGGGGCCGGTCCACGTCGTGCGGGCCCACGACCTCCTCGGGTGCGGTGGCGAAGGCCACCCGGGGCCTCCCCCGTCGTCCGGCGCTCAATTGTGGTGGGGAGGACGCTCGTGACGCTGGCGCTCGGCCCAGCAGCGGTCGCAGTCCTCGCATGTGCGCCCGTCGCCGCCGCCCCGGTGGATCCCCGGGTGGCCGCAGTACGGGCAGGTGTCGGATGTCGGCATCGGCACCTCGTGGCCGGGTCGCCCCGGCGGGCCGGCCGGGTGTGCGGATATCGGCAGCTCGGCCGGATCGGCGGATCCGGTCCTGCGGGCCTGGCGGAGCGGTCCGCCGGGGGCGCCCACGGCCCGGTGGCCGTCTGGTCACCGCTGGCTCCGGGGGTGAGACTCGAACTCACAACCCTCTGATTAACAGTCAGATGCTCTGCCGATTGAGCTACCCCGGAATCTGCGCTGCCACGCCCGGGACAGGCTCGAAGCGGTCCCGGCGTGCCAGAGGAGACTAGCCGGTCGTCGACCCCCCGCCGGATCGCAGATGCACGCCGGGCCGAACCGCGCCACAATGGCGACGTGAAGATCCGCCTCGCCGCCGCAGCCGCAATTGCCGCCGGAACCGTGGTCGGAGTGGCCCGGTCGCGACGCACCCGCCTGCGGGTGGTGACCGCCGACGGCGGCACCGTCCGCCCCCGTACCGACCGCTCCGTCACCGGCCGGCTGGCCAAGGTCCGGGCGGTCCTCGTCCTCAGCACCGTCCGTCTCCGGGACGCGCTCGGGGTGCTGGGTGGGTGGCGCGACGGCGAGGAGGCAGCCGACGCGCTCGTCATCGAGATGGCGGGCGACCTTGCCACCGCCATCAACGAGCACAGCTCGATGGCCGGCTGACCCCGCTCCCGCCGAACCCCCGACCCGCCGGGGGCGACCTCCGCCTCGACGCCGTCACCCGGGCCCTTGCCGCCGCCGGCTGCGTGGCCGCCGACGAGGAGGCGGTCGAGCTCCTGGCCGCAGCCGGGGACGCCGGCACCCTCGAGGCCCTGGTGGCCCGACGGGTGGCGGGCGAACCGCTGGCCTGGGTGGTCGGCTCGACCCGGTTCTGCGGCCTCGACGTCGCCGTGGACCCCGGTGTCTACGTCCCCCGGTGGCAGTCCGAGACCCTGGCCCGCCGGGCGGCCGAGCTGCTGCCCCCGGACGGCACCGCCGTCGACGTGGCCACCGGCTCGGGTGCGCTGGCCGTCGTGCTGGCCCACCGGCGGCCGGCCGCCCGGGTGGTGGCCACCGAACTCGACAGCGCCGCAGTGGCCTGCGCACGGCGCAACGGGGTGGACGCCCGCCAGGGCCGGCTCGACGAGCCGCTGCCCGACGACCTGGCCGGCGCGGTCGACGTCCTGTGCGCCGTGCTGCCCTACGTGCCCACCGACGCCCTGCACCTGCTCCCCCGGGACGTCCGGGACCACGAGCCACGGCGGGCCCTCGACGGCGGGACCGACGGGCTGGCGCTGGTGGGCGAGCTGGTGGCCCGGGCACCCCGTTGGGTGCGCCCCGGGGGCTCGATCCTGCTGGAGGTCGGCGCCGACCAGATCGGGCCGCTCACCGGGCTGCTGGAGTCGGCCGGCTTCGGCTCGACCGAGGTGCTCCTCGACGGCGACGACGACCCGCGGGGTGTGGCGGCCCGCCTCCTCGCGTAGCCGCCGCAGGCCGGTCGGGGCCGGTCAGGCCTCTTCGAGGTAGTCGCGCAGCAGCTGTGCCGACTCGGGCCGGCGCAGCTTGGCCAGGGTCTTGGCCTCGATCTGGCGGATGCGCTCCCGGGTGACGCCGAACGCCTTGCCGACCTCCTCGAGCGTGCGGATCTTGCCGTCCTCGAGGCCGAAGCGCAGCCGGACCACGTCCTGCTCACGGGGCGTCAGGTGGCCCAGGGCGTCGCGCAGGGCCGAGTCCAGCATGAGCCGGGTGGCCGCGTCGCCGGGCACGACCGCCTCACGGTCCTCGATGATGTCGGACAGGCTGAAGTCCTCCTCGTCACCGATGGGCTGCTCGAGGGAGATGGTGTCCTGGTTGATGCGGAGGATCTCGCGGACCCGGTCGGGCGTCATGTCCACCAGGGCAGCCAGCTCCTCGGTGGTCGGCTCGCGGCCGGTCTCCTGGTGGAATTGGCGCTGGGCCCACACGACCTTGTGGATGGTCTCCACCATGTGGACCGGGATGCGGATGGTGCGGGCCTGGTCGGCGATGGCCCGGGTGATGGCCTGGCGGATCCACCACGTGGCGTACGTCGAGAACTTGAAGCCCTTGGTGTGGTCGAACTTCTCCACGGCCCGCATCAGGCCGAGGTTGCCTTCTTGGATGAGATCGAGGAAGGCCAGTCCACGGTTGCGGTAGCGCTTGGCGATGGACACGACCAGGCGGAGGTTGGCCTCGATGAGGGCCTCCTTGGCCTCGTGGCCCTGGCGCACCAGCCGCTGGTCGGCACGCTGTTCGGCCCCGGTGCGCCCGGGGGCCAGCTCGTCATCGGCCAACCGGGCCTCGGCCTCGGTGCCGGCCAGGATCCGCTCGGCCAGCTCCACCTCGAGCGCGGCGTCGAGCAGCTTTACCTTGCCGATCTCCTTCAGGTACATGTGGACCGGATCGGCGGCCGAGCCGCGGAAGCTGTCCGGCTCGGACCGCGAGGGTGCCCGGGGGGCACGGGCCCGCCTGGCCGGCATCTTGGCCGGCGGCGCGGGCGGTGCGTCGGCCGGTGGGGGCGATGCCACGGCCATCAGGTGCGGCGGGGTGTCGATGGGGTCGGCCAGGGGCACCACCGTCGTCTCGCCCGTGTCGTAGGCGAACTCGATGCCGGCAGCACGGATACGGTCGACCACACCGGCGATGAGGTCTGCGCTCAGCTCGACCGAGCGCAGCACCTCGACCACGTCGTCCTGAGTGAGACCGCCTTCCCGCCGACCCTTGGCGATGAGGGCCTCGAAGTCGGCTTCGGGCAGGGTCTCCAGCACGGCCACCGGCTCGTCGGCCACCAGGATGACCTCGAACTCGCCATCGCCGTGGAGCTCGACCTCGACGGAGACGCCGATCTCGACGGTCACGGACTCGTCCGACGCATCGGACTCTTGGCCGGTCGGGGCCGTGCCCGTAGGCGCCGTGCCGTTGGACGGGGCATCGGCCACGGACACGGTGGCCACCACACCGGGCGCCGCCCCCTCGTCCGGCCCCCGTCCCGCCGGGTCCTCGGCGATGGTTCCCGGGTAGAGGGGAACGACCTTCTTTGCCGTCATGTGGCCGGTCCGGAGCCGTTCCGCTGTGCCCTCACGAGAAGCCACGCTACCAACCGGCGGGACGCTTCTGCCGAGGTGTCGTGTCGGTCCAGGTCCTGGAGCCAACGGGCCACGTCGGCGGCCTCGTCCAGCGAGGCCGGCGACGTCCGGGCCTCGACGGTCAGCACCGGCAGCTCGCGGCGGACGGTGTCCCGGACCAGCTGGGCCACCACCTCGTCAGGGTCGGACATCGGCTCCTCGACGGTCAGGCGGACGAGCAGCGACTGCACGGCGGGGACGGCGTGGTCGATGGCCTCGCCCAGGTCGTCGGCCTCGACCAGGGCCACGAACGCCGCCCGCTGCACCGGATCGGAGAAGAGGTCCTCCTCCAGCCGGTCCCCCACCTCCTCGGGCCGGTGGATGGCCAGGCGGAGCGCCTCCAGGCCGGGCCGGAACTCGGCCGACGTGGATCGGCGCGAGCCGCGGCCGGCGGGTCCGTCCTCCCACGGGTCCCAGCCCGGCTCGGGCCCCGGGTCGTCGGGGCCGTCGTACCCGTCGTACCCGTCGTAGCCGCGCGGGTCGGGGTCGTCGCTCGGGGGTGCCGGTCGGACCGGTGTCCGCTCCGCCTTCTGTGGCGTGCGCGGACCCTCGCGCCGGATCCGCTCGAGGCGGTCGCGCAACGAGCCGGGGTCGAGGCGGCACCGCTCGGCCACCTGCATCACGTACTGGTCCCGCACCAGGTCGTCCGGATGCTCGGCCACCGCCGCCAGGGCGTGGTCGGCGGCCCGGGCCCGGCCCTCGGCCGTCGACAGGTCGGCCGCCCCGAGGATGCGCTCCACCCGGAACTGGAGGAAGGGCTTCGCCCCCGTCACCGCGGCCCGCAGCGCATCCGGGTCGGACCGGGCCAGGTCGGCGGGGTCGGAACCGGGCGGCAGGGCGGCCACGGCCACGTCGATCTCGAGCTTGCGCTCCCACTCGTAGAAGCGGCCGGCGGCCGACTGGCCGGCCCCGTCGGCGTCGAAGGCCAGCACGATCCGGGTGGCGAAGTTCTTCAGGAGCTTCACGTGCTCCTCGGCCAGCGCCGTGCCACAGGTGGCCACGGCCCGCGGGACGCCGGCCTCGAAGAAGCCGATCACGTCGGTGTAGCCCTCGCAGACCACCACCTCACCGGAGGCGACCACGTCGTGCTTGGCCCAGTTGAGGGCGTAGAGGGTCCGGCGCTTGGAGTAGATCGGCGTCTCCGTGGAGTTCTTGTACTTCGCCGGGTCGCTGCTGCCCGGCAGGATGCGGCCGCCCAGGGCGACGGGGTTGCCCGACGGGTCGCAGATCGGGAACAGCACCCGGCCCCGGAAGGCGTCCTGGAGGCGTCCCCGCCGGTTGACGAAGCCGAGGCCGGCCCCGACCGCCACGTCCTCCTTCAGCCTCAGCGACGTACACAGCACGTCCCAGGCGTCGGGCGCCCAGCCGAGCCGGAACCGGCGGACGATCTCGCCGTCGTAGCCACGGCTGCGCAGGTAGTCACGGGCCTGCCCGGCGTCGGCGCCGGTCAGCAGTCGCTCGTGGTACCAGGCGGTGGCCTGCTCCATGGCGTCGAGGAAGACCTTGCGCCGCTGGCTGTCCCGGCCGGCGTTGCCGTCCTCGCGGATGGTGATGCCCGCCTTGTCGGCCAGCCGGCGGACGGCGTCAACGAAGTCCAGGTGCTCCATGGCCCGCACGAAGGTGATGGCGTCACCCTTGGCCTGGCAGCCGAAGCAGTAGTAGAAGCCGGCCTCGGCGTTGACGCTGAAGGACGGCGACTTCTCGCTGTGGAAGGGGCACAGGCCGACCCAGCGCTGCCCCACCCGCTTCAGGGCGGCGTGCTCCCCGACGAGGGCGACGATGTCCGTCGCCGCTCGTACCCGGGCCACGTCCTCGTCGGGGATGCCCATGGGATGACGGTACCGCGTCGGGCCGGGGCGCCGTCCTGCCCGGAGGAGCCGACCGGGGCCGGCTACCTGGGCCGGCGGCCTAGCGGACTGCGGCCTTCTTGGCCGGCGCCTTCTTGGCCGGCGCCTTCTTGGCCTGGGCCTTCTTGGCCGGGGACTTCCTGGCCGGCGCCTTCTTGGCGGTCGCCTTCTTGGCCGGCGCCTTGTCGGCTCCGGTCACCCTGGCCCGGGCGGCCGTGTGGCCGGCCAGCACGGCCTGGGCCGCGGCCAGCCGGGCGATCGGCACCCGGAAGGGCGAGCAGCTGACGTAGTCGAGCCCGGCGGCGGCGAAGGTGGCGATGGACTCGGGGTCACCGCCGTGCTCGCCGCAGACGCCCACCTTCAGCGACGGCCGGGTGGCCCGGCCCCGCTCGGTGCCGAGGCGGACCAGCTCGCCCACCCCGTCGGGGTCGACGACCTCGAACGGGTTCCGCTTGAGCAGGCCCTCCTCCAGGTAGGCCGACATCATCCGGCCCTCGACGTCGTCCCGGCTGAACCCGAAGGTCATCTGGGTGAGGTCGTTGGTGCCGAAGGAGAAGAATTCGGCCTCCTCGGCGATCTCGCCGGCCCGAAGGGCGGCCCGGGGGGTCTCGATCATGGTGCCGATCAGGACCTCGAGCGAGCCGGTGCCGGCCTTGCCCCCCTTGCCGGCCCTGCCCTTCCCCTTGCCCTTGTCGGCCTCCAGCGTGGCGGCCACGGCGGCCTCGACCCAGGAGCGGGCGAGGGCCAGCTCCTCACGGGTCACGGTGAGGGGGATCATGATCTCCACGATCGGGTGCCCACCGGCCGCCACCCGGTCCAGCGCGGCCTCCATGAGGGCACGGACCTGCATGGCGTAGAGCCCCGGCTTGATCACGCCGAGTCGGACGCCGCGGGTGCCGAGCATGGGGTTGAATTCGTGCCACTGCTTGGCCGCCTCGAAGAGGTGGGCCTCCTCCTCGGTCAGACCCACGGTGGCCTCCTTGATGGCCAGCTCCATGGTGTCGGGCAGGAACTCGTGCAGCGGCGGGTCGAGCAGGCGGATGGTGACGGGCAGCCCGTCCATGGCCTCCAGGATCTCGTAGAAGTCGGCCTTCTGGGCCTGGCGGAGTGCCTCGAGGGCCTTCTCCTCCTCGGCCGGCGTGGCGGCCAGGATCATCTGCCGCACGACGGGCAGCCGGTCCTCGGCCAGGAACATGTGCTCGGTGCGGCACAGCCCGATGCCCTCGGCCCCGTGGTTGCGGGCGTTGGTGGCGTCGGGGCCGTTGTCGGCGTTGGCCCGGACCCCGAGGTGCCCGGCCCGGATGGTGTCGGCCCACCCGAGGATGGTGTCGAACTCCGGTGGCGTCTCGCCCTGGGAGACCGGGACCTGGCCGAGCACGACGACGCCGTTGGTGCCGTCGACCGAGATCCAGTCGCCCTCGTAGACCTCGACGTCGCCCACCTGGAACGAGTGGGCGCCGATACGCAGGGCCTCGGCGCCGACCACGGCCGGCTTGCCCCAGCCGCGGGCCACGACGGCGGCGTGGCTGACCAGACCGCCGCGGGCGGTCAGGATGCCCTTCGAGGCCAGCATGCCGTGCACGTCCTCGGGCGACGTCTCGCTGCGGACCAGGACGACGTCCTCGCCCCGCTCGGCGGCGGCCTGGGCGTCGTCGGCGGTCAGGTAGACCCGGCCCACGGCGGCGCCGGGCGAGGCGCCCAGCCCGGTGACCAGGGTCGGATGGCCGCTCGACGCGAACTGCGGATGGAGGACCTGCTCGAGGTGCTCGCCGGTGATCCGGCCCACCGCCTCCTCGTGGGTCAGGCGGATGGCCCGCTCGGACACCATGTCGACGGCCATGCGCAGGGCGGCCCGGCCGGTGCGCTTGCCGACGCGGGTCTGCAGCATCCAGAGCTTGCCCTGCTCGATGGTGAACTCGGTGTCGCACATGTCGCGGTAGTGGCGCTCGAGCCGGGCGAAGATGCCCAGCAGCTCCTTGTGGATCTTCGGGAAGGCGTCGGCCAGCGCCGACAGCGGCTCGGTGTTGCGGATGCCGGCCACCACGTCCTCGCCCTGGGCGTTGACCAGGAAGTCGCCGTACTCGCCCGTGGCGCCGGTGGCCGGATCGCGGGTGAAGCCGACGCCGGTGCCCGAGTCGTCGTCGCGGTTGCCGAACACCATGGCCTGGACGTTGACGGCCGTGCCCAGGTCGTGGGGGATGCGCTCACGCACCCGGTAGGCGATGGCCCGCGGCCCGTTCCACGAGGCGAAGACGGCCTCGATGGCCCCCCGCAGCTGCTCGTCGGGGTCCTGAGGGAAGGGCTTGCCGGTGTGACGCTCCACGATCTGCTGGTAGGCCTCGACCAGGTAGCGCAGCAGCTCGATGGGGATGCCGGCGTCGTCGGTGGTGCCGGCCAGCTCCTTGGCCGCGTCCAGCAGGGTGTCGAACTCCTCGCCCGGCACACCGAGCACGATGCGCCCGTACATGGCCACGAAGCGACGGTACGAGTCGAAGGCGAAGCGCTCGTCGTCGGTCTGTCGGGCCAGGCCCAGCACCGACTTGTCGTTGAGGCCCAGGTTGAGGACGGTGTCCATCATCCCGGGCATCGAGAACTTGGCACCCGAGCGGACCGACACCAGCAGCGGGTCGTCGGCGTCGCCGATGCGCTTCCCCATCGTCTTCTCGAGCCGGCCCTTGGCCCGGGCGATCTCGGCCGTCAGCCCCTCCGGCCAGCCCCCCTCCATGTAGGAGCGGCAGGCGGTGGTGGCGATGGTGAAGCCGGGGGGCACCGGCAGGCCGAGCACCGACGTCATCTCGGCCAGGTTGGCACCCTTGCCGCCCAGGAGGTCCTTCATCTCCATGGGCGGCTTGCGGTGGCTGTGGTCGAAATCGAAGACGAACGGCATCAGGAAGGGTCTCCTCGGATGGGCACTGATCGGGGGGATGGCGGTCGCACGGCCTGTGCGCCGAGCGCCAAGCCTACTCTCCGCCCATCGGGCCGCCGGATCTCCGGTGCGGGCCCGTCACCTGCTCAGAAGCTCTGCGGGAGGAGGGCGTCGAGCGCGCCGAAGGCGACCCACAGCAGGGCGACGCCGACCGGCACGGCGGCCACCGTCACCCACCGCGCCACCCTCCGGTCCCGCCGGGCCCGGCCCAGTCGGCCCGACCGGTCGGTCGGGGCCGGGGCACGTGACGGATCGGTGTCGAGGGGGTCGACCGACGACGCCGACGACACCGCTGACGCTGACGCCCGGCGTCGCAATCGGCCCACCAGCACCACCAGGACCAGGAGGGCGGCCGACGACACCAGGAGCTCGAGCCACGTGCCCGGCGAGGCGAGGGGGTCCACGCCGGCGACGGCCGTGGTCCCCGGCCGCACCGCCGGGACCGGCGTGGCCGGGGCGGCGGGGGTGACGAGGCGGGCCTCGACCACCAGGCGTTGGGCGGCGCTGTACTTGGGGTTGCAGGTGGTGAGCGTGAGCTGGGGCGTGGCCGTCCGATCCAGCACGGCCACGTCGTCCGGCGCCACCACCAGCGACCTGGTCACCCGGTAGGTGAAGGTGCCCTGGAGGGTGGTGAGCACGACCGGGTCGCCCGGCTGGAGCTCGGCCAGGGCGTTGAACGGAGCGCCGTGGGTCGTCCGGTGGCCGGCGATGCCCGAGTTGCCGGGCTGGCCGGGCAGGGACGTGCCCGGGTAGTGGCCGGGGCCGACGGCCAGCTGGTCGGCGCCGACACCCTCGACCACCACCTGGTCGAGGCCGATCCTCGGGATGGCGATGATCGCGACCGGGTCCCCCACCGCCGGGTACGGGATGGTGCGGGCCCGCCCGCCGTGGTCGGCGGCGCGCGCCTCGGCCAGGGCGTGGTCGAAGCGGGCACGCAGGTCACGCTGGCCCTGCCAGTGCACGACGGCCGTCCCCCACAGCTGGTAGGCGACGAACAGGACCACCAGGCCGGCCGCCACCAGCAGCCAGCGCCCGAGCCGGGCGGGCAGGGACCGCGGGCGGGGCACGGGGCCCGTGGAGGCGTTCGAGGCCGGGCTCGTGCCGGGGCCGGTCAGGTCGACGGGCGGTCGTCGCGCCGGTCGACCACCACCGGTGCCGCTCGGCGGCGGCGGGCCCGGTCGTACCCGAGCAGCGCCGTGCCGACCAGGGCGAGCACGGCGGCCAGGCCGAGCGGCAGCCGGACGTCCTCACCGGTCATGGCCAGCGTGCCCCCGCCCGACCCGTTGACCCCGGTGGAGTTGGCGTCGGTGTTCGGACCGACGGTGGTGGAGGTGGCCGGTGCCGTCGTCGTGGTCGTGGTGGTGGGCGGCGGGTTGCTCGTGAACGCGTTGGTGAACGCGCAGGTGACATGGGGGTCGGCCGCAGTGAGGGTGACCAGGACGTCGGAGTCCGTCGGGTCGCTGGAGGTGCCGTTGCAGGTGATCGACTGGGGGGCCCACGTGCCCGTGTCGGTGTCGTCCGGGCCCGACTCGGCGACCGAGTACTGCCCGAGGTCGAGCGAGTCGAGCGGATAGTCGCCCGACACCTGGGTGGCGACCACCGCCGTGCCCGGCGTCGTGGTGGTGGCCGAGTACACCGGGTTCGAGGTGTCGCCCTCGGGCTCGGCCGGGGCCACCGGCGTCACCGAGAACTCGGTCGTGCCCACGCCGCCGACCGTCGTCTTGGTCAGGGTGATGCTGCCGGTCGGGGTGAAGGTGTTGGTGAACGTGCAGGCCAGCGGCTCGAGGGTCGACGTGACCGTCACCGTCTGGGTGGCGCCCGCCGGCTGGGACACGCCGTTGCAGTCGAAGGCGGTGGCCGCCCAGCTGCCGGCGCCGGTGGCGGCCGGCAGCGTCTCGGCGACGGTGTAGTCGGCCGGGAAGGTGGCCGGGTTGTCGACGACGTCACAGGTGACGGGTGCCGACGTGCACGCCTCGGCCGGCACGCCCTCGGTGGTCGTGGTGGCGGACAGGTCGGTCACGGTGGAGGACGGCGACGTGACCGTGACCGGGAAGGTGCCGACCCCGCCCACGGTCTGCTTCAGCACGGTGAGGTCGACCACGTTGCGCGAGTTCGTGTACGTACAGGTGGCGACGTCGCTCTGGGCCAGGTCCACGGAGATGAGGACGTTGGTGTTGAACGTCACCGGGGTCCCGATCGGCGCCGGGCTGCCGTTGAACGTGCTCTGCCCGTTGCTCGAGGTGCAGACGGCGCTGGTGAACTGGTAGCCGGGCAGCGCCTGCTCCTGGAAGTTCCAGTCCACGTTGGAGTCGCGCACGAACGACACCGACTGCCCGGCGACCACGTCGAACGCGTTGCCCGGGTTGTAGGACACGGACCCGGTGAAGGGGAAGGTGGGCGTGCTCACGCCCGGGTTGGTCAGCACCTTGGCGATGGTGATGGTGCCCGACTTCGGCGTCTGGTCGACGGCGTAGTAGTAGCAGAAGACGTGGGTCTGGCCGGTCGGGAAGCCGGCCCACTCGACGTTGTCGCCGTTGAGGTTGTCGATGGCGCACCGCAGGGCGCCGAACGCGTAGCGGTTGCCGAAGGTGGCCGTGCCGAGCGGGTCGGAGAAGGTCCCGCCCTGCACCCACAGCTGGTGGTTGGCCGCCTGGGTGACCTGGGCGGACGTCAGGGTGGTGGTGACCGCCCCGGCGATGGAGGAGCCGGTCGGGTTGCCGTTGGTGTCGAGCAGCGGCACCGACGCCTGGGTGGTGAACGGCGGACTGACGGGGTTGGCCACCCGCGACAGCTTGGTGGCCGGGTCCTTGCCGTTGATGCCGTTCCCGAACGTGAACTTCCAGCCGGTCAGCGCCGTGCAGTTGGGCTGGTTCGGGGTCTCGACCGACGGCGAGATGGGCTGGCCCGCCTTGTAGGCCGTGTCGGCGCCGAGGTCCTGGAGGCTCTCCTGGATGTTGTTACGGGCCAGGTTGGCGGTGATGTCCTGGTAGGTCGGGCACTGCCGGGCGACGAACGTCACCAGGTAGGACCGGGGGGTGGCCGCCTGGGCGCCGGTCGTGGCCCCCGCCACGGACAGCACGGCGGCCACCGGGGCGAGGACGAGCAGGGCCACCCCGACGGTGCGGAGCCGGCTCCGGGCGGAATTCGGTGCGCGACGGGTCACCCTCCGATGCTGCCATAGGACCCCGCCGGGTACGGGGACCGCCTGGCCCGACGCGGGGTCAGGCCCCGGCGGCGTCCATCCGGCCGCGCAGCTCGGCGAGCAGCCCGGCGATGGGCACCCGGACCTGCTCGGTGGTGTCGCGGTCGCGCACCGTCACGGCCTCGTCCTCCAGCGAGTCGAAGTCGACCGTCACGCACCACGGCGTCCCCACCTCGTCCTGGCGGCGGTAGCGCTTGCCGATGGACTGGGTGGTGTCGTAGTCGCACATGAAGTGGGGCTGGAGCATGCCGAGGACCTGGCGGGCCAGCGGCTCGAGCGTCTCCTTCTTCGAGAGCGGCAGCACACCGACCTGGTACGGCGCCAGACGGGGGTGGAGACGCAGCAGGGTCCGGGCCTCACCGCCCACCTCGTCCTCGTGGTAGGCGGCCAGCAGGAACGCCATCATGGTCCGGGTGGCCCCGGCGGCGGGCTCGATGACGTGGGGTACGTAGCGCTCGTTGGCCGTCTGGTCGTAGTACTCGAGCTTCTCGCCCGAGGCCGCCGCGTGCGCCTTCAGGTCGAAGTCGGAGCGGTTGGCGATGCCCTCCAGCTCGTCCCAGCCCCACGGGAACAGGAACTCGACGTCGGCGGTGCCCGAGGAGTAGTGCGACAGCTCGCTGGCCTCGTGGTGGCGCAGGCGGAGCTGGTCGTCGGGGATGCCGAGGTCGAGGTACCAGCGGAAGCGGTGGTCGAGCCAGTACTCGAACCACTGCTGGGCCTCGGCCGGTGGCACGAAGTACTCCATCTCCATCTGCTCGAACTCGCGGGTGCGGAAGACGAAGTTCTGCGGGGTGATCTCGTTGCGGAACGACTTGCCCACCTGCGCGATGCCGAAGGGCGGCTTCTTGCGGGTCGACTGCAGCACGTTCAGGAAGTTGATGAACATGCCCTGGGCCGTCTCGGGGCGCAGGTAGGCCACCGCGCCCTCGTCCTCCAGCGGGCCGGCGTGGGTCTTGAACATGAGATTGAACGCCCGCGCCTCGGTGAACTCGGTCGAACCGCAGGCCGGGCAGACGCCGTCGATCTTGTCCTCGCGCCAGCGCTGGTGGCAGTTCATGCAGTCGACCAGCGGGTCGGTGAAGGTGGCCAGGTGGCCCGAGGCGGCCCACACCGCCGGCGGGCTCAGGATGGCCGCGTCGAGGCCGACCACGTCGTCGCGCCGCTGCACCATCGACTCCCACCACAGGTTCTTGACGTTGCGCAGCATGTTGACGCCGAGCGGGCCGTAGTCGTAGGTCGACCGGAAGCCGCCGTAGATCTCGGCCGACTGGAAGATGAAGCCGCGCCGCTTGCACAGGCCGACCACCTTCTCCATGAGGTCGGTCCGCTCGGACGTCGCGTCGTCTGGGGTCCCCGGCTCAGGCATAGGGGGGCATCGTACCGGGTGGCCCGCAGGTGCCGTCCCGCAGGTGCGCTCCCGCAGGTGCGCGCCGCCGCGGGGTCAGGTCGGGTCGTCAGGTCGGGTCGTCAGGTCGGGACGACGAGGTGCCGGGTCACGGCGTTCGCCAGCAGGCGGCCCCGCACGGTCAGCACCGCCCTCCCCGAGGTGCGGTCGACGAGCCCGTCGAGTTCCGGTGCGTCCGGCAGCGCCTCCTCGGGCACCCCGGCCGGGGTGCGGAGGGCCAGGGCCAGCCCCTCGAAGGCCCGGGTGGGGCCGTCGAGCTCCTCCTCCCCCGCCAGCGTGGGACGGTCGGCGTCGACCAGGCCCACGTAGCGGTCGGGGGTCCGGACGTTCCACCAGCGCCGGCCGCCCCGGTGGGAGTGGGCGGCCGACCCGATGCCGCGGTAGTCGCCCTGGTCCCAGTAGAGGTTGTTGTGGCGGCAGGCGTGGCCGGGGCGGGCCCAGTTCGAGATCTCCTCCCACCGGTAGCCGGCGGCGGTCAGTACCCGGTCCGCCGTCTCGTAGCGGCCGGCCTGGACGTCCTCGTCGGGGTGCCGGTCCGGCGTGCGGGCGAGCGGCGTGCCCGGCTCCACCGTCAGCGCGTAGGCGCTCAGGTGGGGCGGCGGCCGGTCCAGGCCCAGCAGGTCGTCGAGGCTGCGGGCCCAGTCCCGGTCGGTCTCGCCCGCGCCGCCGAGGATCAGGTCGAGGTTCCACGAGTCGAAGCCGGCCCCGGCCACCAGGGCGGCGGCGGCGGTGACGTGCTGCGGTCCGTGACGGCGGCCCAACCCCTCCAGGACGTGCCCGACCGTCGACTGCACGCCGAGCGAGATGCGGGTCACGCCCGCCCGGCGGTAGGTGGCGAGCAGCTCCTCGGAAACGTCCTCGGGGTTGCACTCGACGGTCACCTCGGCCCCGGGCGCCCGGGGCACGGCCTCCAGGACGGCCACGAGGAGGTCGGACGGCAGCCGGGACGGCGTGCCCCCGCCGAAGAACACCGACGAGGCGGTGGGCAGCCCCTCGCGCTCCACGGCCCGGTCCAGCTCGGTCACGCAGGCGGCGGCGTAGGCCTCCATCAGGTGGTCGCGGTCGGTGTAGGTGGCGAACGCGCAGTAGTCGCAGCGGTGGCGGCAGAAGGGCACGTGGACGTACACGCCGAACGCGGGCGTCTCCGCCCCGGAGCCGGGGGCGTCGGTCACGCCGGCGCGGACCGGTCGGCCGCCTCCTTGGCCTCCTGCCACCGCTCCAGGGCCTCCACCCGTTCGGCCGCGTGGTCGACGATCGGGTGGGGGTAGTCGTCGGTCCCGGCCTCGGGCACGTAGCGGGCCACGTAGGCGCCGTCGGGGTCGAAGCGCTCGGCCTGCCGGTCGGGGCTGAACACCCGGTAGAAGGGTGCGGCGTCCGTACCGGTGCCGGCGACCCACTGCCAGCCGTGGTTGTTGGAGGCCAGGTCGCCGTCGACCAGCAGGTCGAGGAAGTGGCCGGCGCCCCGCTGCCACGGCAGGTGCAGGTCCTTGACCAGGAACGAGGCGGTCAGCATCCGCATCCGGTTGTGCATCCACCCCTCGGCGGCCAGCTGCCGCATGCCGGCGTCGACGATCGGGTAGCCCGTACGCCCCTCGTTCCAGGCCGCGAAGCGCTCGTCGGCTTCGGGCCCCTCGTCGGTGCGCAGGTGGGCCCCCACCGACGAGAGCGGCGCCCACGCCGAATCCGGCCGGTGCCACAGCACGTCGGCGTAGAACTCCCGCCAGGCCAGCTCGGAGCGGAACACGTCGCCGGAGGCGCCGGACGGGACCCGGTCGAGCACCTGGCGGGGGTGGAGGGCGCCGAACCGCAGGTAGGGCGAGAGCCGGGAGGTGCCGTCCACGTCGGGTCGGTCCCGGGCGTCGCCGTAGTGGCCCACCGGCCCGTCCAGGAACGCGTCGAGCTGCTCGGCGGCGGCCGGCTCGCCGGCGGGGGGCAGGGTGGCGACGACGTCGCCGGCGGCGCGCTCGAGGTCGGCCGGGGTCAGCTCCCGGTCGGCCCTCGCCCACCGCACCCCGTCGGGTGCCGGGAGCGGGGCCGCCCACCCGTGGCCGGCCCACGCCTTCTGGAACGGCGTGAACACCCGGTACGGGTCTCCCCCGCCCGTCAGCACCCGACCCGGCGACACCGCATACGGCGAGCCGGTGCGCACCAGCGTCCGGTCGTCGGCGGCCAGCGCGGCGGCCACCCGGTCGTCGCGCCGCCGGCCGTAGGGGGCGCAGTCGCCCGTGGCGTGGACCGTGGCCGAGCCCACCTCGGCCGCCACCGCCGGCACCACGTCCTCGGGTCGGCCCCGGCGCAGCACGAGCCGGCCGCCGAGGGCGTCGTCCAGGGCGGCCAGGGTGCGGGCCAGGTAGGCGCGGCGGTTCGGGCCACCGGTGGCCAGCAGCCCGTCCTCCACCACGAACAGGCCGAGCAGCGGCCGGCCGAGCGACCGGGCCTCGCCGGCGGCGGCCGACAGGGCGGGGTGGTCGGTGGTCCGCAGGTCGCGCCGGAACCACAGCACGACGGCGTCGCTCATGACACCGCCACCGCTCAGGTGACCTGGCCGGCCCGGACGGAGCGGAGCCGGCGGTCGAGGTGGGCCTCCATGGCCTCGGTGGCCAGCGCGGTGACCTCGTCGGTGGTGGCCGACCGGGGCTCGGCCAGCACCCCCGACAGCCCGCCGCCCAGCGTGCGCCGGAGCAGGAGCAGGCCGTCGTGCGACAGCGGGCGGCCCCGGCGGCAGGACCGGCACAGCACGCCGCCCTCCACGATGTCGAAGGCCACCAGCTCCCCGTCGTCCTCCCGGCCGCACGACACGCAGCCGTCCAGGTAGGGCGCCGACCCCTCGAGGCTGAGCACCTTGAGGAAGAAGGCGGGGGCCACCATGGGCGAGTCCTGGGCGGCCAGGGCGGCCAGCGCCCGCACCGCCATCTCGTAGAGGCGGGGGTTGGCGTGGCGCTCCTGGCCCACCTGGTCCACCACCTCCAGCATCGAGAGGGCGGCGGACATCCGGTCGAGGTCCTCGCGCACGGGCCGGAAGGTGTCGATGACCTCGACCTGGTTGATGGTGTCGAGGTCGCCCCGGCCCTGCCAGCCGAGCAGGGCCACGTGGCTGAGCGGCTCGAGCCGGGAGCCGAACTTCGAGGTGGTGCGGCGGACCCCCTTGGCCACGGCACGCACCTTGCCGTGGTGCTCGGTCATCAGGGTCACGATCCGGTCCGCCTCGCCCAGGCGGATGGTGCGCAGCACCACGCCCCGGTCGCGGAACTGGGTCATCGACCCGGCCCGGGCCCCCCGCCCGGGCTCCCGTCGGAGCGGTCCGGTGCGGCAGCGGGGTCGCCCTGCAGGGACGACAGCGGCACCGGGTCGGGTCGGTTGAACCGAGGTGCCGGCCGGCCGGCGCGGCGGCCGCCGATCAGGTTGCCGGCGCCGATCATGATCAGCAGCAGCGGGGGGATCACCACCAGGACGATGGCGGCGCCGAACCCCGCGATCCAGGCCACGACCACGCCCGCGTACACGAGGACCCCGAGGAGGCAGCCGGTCACGATCCACACGCCGCCGGCGTCGTCGCGGAGCCGGTCCGGGTCGGCGCGGCGTCCGGCGTGGCGGGAGGGGCGGCCCGGGTCGGGCAGCATCAGGTGACGCCCCCGTAGCGGCGCTGGCGGCGCTGGAAGTCCCGGACGGCGGCGAACAGGTCGCTCCGGCGGAAGTCGGGCCACAGCACCTCGGTGAAGACCAGCTCGCTGTAGGCCAGCTGCCACAGGAGGAAGTTGGAGATCCGGTGCTCGCCCGAGGTGCGGATGACCAGGTCCGGGTCGGGCTGGTCGGGGAAGTAGAGGTGCGAGCGGATGGCCTTCTCGGTCACCTTGTCCGGCTTCACGCCGTCGGCCACCAGGTCCCGCACGGCGTCCACGATCTCGGCCCGGCCGCCGTAGTTGAAGGCCATGGTCAGGGTGCAGCGGCGGTTGCCCTTGGTGAGCTCGATGGACTCGTCCATCCGCCGGAGGACCCGCTTCGGGACCCGCCAGTCGCGCCGGCCGGCGAAGCGGATCCGGACGCCCTTCTCGTTCAGCTCGTCCCGGCGCCGCATCAGGAGGCTCTCGTTGAAGCCCATCAGGTACCGGACCTCCTCGGGGGGCCGGCGCCAGTTCTCGGTGGAGAAGGCGTACATGGTGATCCAGGGAATCCCGAGCTCGAGGGCACCCTCCACCGCGTCGAGCAGTGCCGCCTCACCCGCCGCATGGCCCTCGGTGCGGGGCAGGCCGCGGCGGGCCGCCCACCGGCCGTTGCCGTCCATCACGCAGGCGACGTGGACGGGGACGGGACCGTCGGCCACGTCGGCGGCGGTCAGCACCTCGCCACCGCCGGGCTCCGCCCCGTCGGGCCCGTCTCCACCCTCCAGCTCGTCATCGCGCACCCTGCGAACCTATCCCCTCGGCCGCTCCGGTCGGACCGTCGACGGGACCCGCGCCGTGCCCGGTGTGTTGAGTGCGGGTGTCCCGGCGACTAGACCCTCCCCATGACCCCGTGGGCCGCCCTGGCCATCTTCGCCGCCGGGCTGGCCGCCGGGACGGTCAACGTCATCGTCGGGTCGGGGTCGCTCATCACCTTCCCGACCCTGCTCGCCCTGGGGTACCCCCCGGTGCTGGCCAACGTGTCGAACAACGTCGGCCTGGTGCCGGGCAGCGCCAGCGCGGTGGTCGCCTACCGACGGGAGCTGGACGGGCAGCGGCCCCGGCTGATGAAGCTCGGCGCCGCCTCCCTCACCGGCGGCGTCACCGGGGCGGTCCTCCTCCTGGCCCTGCCCTCCAGCGTGTTCAAGGCGGCCATCCCGGCGCTGGTGCTGCTGGCCGCCGTGCTGATGGCCATCCAGCCCCGGGTCAGCGCCTGGCTGGCCTCCCGGGGGGAGCGCCGGGTCCACGGCGGTGCGGGGCTCCTGGTCGGGGTGTTCCTGACCGGCGTCTACGGCGGCTACTTCGGCGCCGCCCAGGGGGTCATCCTCATCAGCCTGCTGGCCATCTCGATCGACGACGACCTGCAGCGGCTGAACGGCACCAAGAACGTGCTGGCCATGCTGGTCAACGGGGTGGCGGCCGTCGTTTTCGTCCTCTCCACCCACATCGACTGGGCCGTGGCCGCGCTCATCGCCGGCGGGTCGGTCATCGGCGGCCAGCTCGGCGGCCACTACGGCCGCCGCCTCCGCACGGACGTCCTGCGGGCCTGCATCGTGGTGGTCGGCCTCGGGGTGTCCATCGTGCTGTTCGTGGAGTGGCATTGAGCGGGCCGGCTGACGACGGAGTCGGGCAGGACGGGGCGGACCGGTCCGTCACGGAGATCGTCGACGGCGACGTCACGTGGCGCTTCGACGACGCCTTCCTGACGTCGCACTGGACCTGCCTGTGGGGCCGGGGCTGCCTCGGCATCCACGAGGTACCCACCCCGGAGCGGGGTGAGGGCTGCTGCTCGGTGGGCGCCGAGCTCGACGGCGTGGACGAGGCCATGCGGGTCGCCGCCCTGGCCGACACGCTCGGGCCCGACCGGTTCCAGTTCCACGCCGAGGCGGCGGCCGGCGGCATCTTCGCCACCGCCATCGTGACCGACGGCGGCCCGGCGGCCACCCGGGTGGTCGAGGGCGCCTGCATCTTCCTCAACCGGACGGGGTTCGCCGGCGGGGCCGGGTGCGCGCTGCACCTCGGGGCGCTCGACGCCGACGAGTCACCCGTCGACTGGAAGCCCTCGGTGTGCTGGCAGCTGCCCGTCAAGGTCGACTGGTCCGAGGACGGCCGGGGCGGCGAGGTGGCGGAGGTCCGGGGGTGGCGACGGTCCGACTGGGGGCCCGAGGGCGAGACCATGGCCTGGTGCTGCACCGAGGGGGACCTGGCCTACGTGGGCGACCGCCCGGTGGTGGAGTCCCTCGGCGAGGAGCTCGAGGTGCTCGTCGGCACCCCCGTCTACGTGGAGCTGCGCCGCCGGCTCACCGACCGCTAGCCGCCCGGCCGGCGCGCAGCCGCCCGGTAGTGTCGGCGGATGCCCGACGAGGTCGCCTCCACGCTGCAACGAGTGGCCGCCGGGCTGCCCGGCGGCGGTGAGTCCCGGCCCGGGCAGGTCGAGATGGCCGAGGCCGTGGCGGCCGCCGTCGTCGGTCGGCGCAACCTGGTCGTCCAGGCGGGCACCGGGACGGGCAAGTCACTCGCCTACCTCGTCCCGGCCGCCCTGTCGGGCGAGCGGGTGGTGATCGCCACCGCCACCAAGGCCCTGCAGGACCAGCTGGCCGACAAGGACCTGCCCATGGTGGCGGCCGCCACCGACAACGGGCTGACCTTCGCCGTGCTGAAGGGGCGGAGCAACTACGTCTGCCGGCAGCGGGTCAGCGAGATCGGCGGCACGGGCAGCCAGCTCGAGCTGGCCCCCGGCTCGGCCGACCCGCCCGACGCCGACGACACCCTCACGTCGGCCGGGGACGCCGACACCGCGTCCTCCGACCCCGCCACCATCGCCGACCAGGTCCGCAGCCTGGTCCGCTGGGCCGGCGAGACCACCAGCGGCGACCGGGCCGACCTGCCCTTCGAGCCGCACTTCCGCGCCTGGGCCATGGTGTCCACCACCGCCCGCGAGTGCCCGGGGGCCTTCCGCTGCCCGTCGGGCCGCGACTGCTTCGCCGAGGACGCCCGGGCCCGGGCCGCCGAGGCCGACGTCGTCGTCGTCAACACCCACCTCTACGGCGCCCACCTGGCCAGCGGGGGCGCCGTGCTGCCCGAGCACCAGCTGGTCGTGTTCGACGAGGCCCACGAGGTCGAGGACGTGATGACCGACAGCCTGGGCCTCGAGGTCGGTCCCGGGCGGTTCCGGGCCCTGGCCACCGCCGCCCGTCCGGTGGTGGGCGACGACGACGGGGCCGTACGGTCGGTGGAGGCCGTGGCCGACCTGGCCGACGTGTTCCACCGGGTGCTCCGGCCCTGGTCGGGCAAGCGTGTGCCGCACGGCGAACTGTCCGACGGCGGCGGGGCCGCTGGCGTGGCGGAGGATGCCGGGCCGGACGGGGCGACCGGCGTCGCACCCGGTGGGTCGGATGACGTCGAGGAGGAGCCGGCCGGACTCGACCTCGGCCTCGCCCCGCTGCCCCGGGCGTCCCGGCCGGCCAAGCGGGCCGAGCGGGCGGCGGCGCGCCCCGGACCGAAGACGGCGGTGGGCGGCGATCCCGACCTGGCCACCCTGCTGGCCCTGGCTACCGGACGGGTGGGCCGCCTCGTCGACCACCTCCGCCGGGCCGAGCGGGAGGCCGGCGACGGCGAGTCCGGGGCCGACCGGTCCCGTCGGGACCGGGTGCTGCTGGCCGCCGGCCACCTGGCGGCCGACCTGGCCCGGCTGGCCCTGCTCGGGGCCGAGGAGGTGGCCTGGGTCGAGGACAGTGGGCGGGCGCCCGCCCTCCGGGTCTCCCCCATCGACGTCGGCCCCGTGCTGGCCGAGCAGCTGTGGGGCGCCGTGACCGGGATCCTGACCTCCGCCACCGTCCCGATCGGCCTGGCCGAGCGGCTCGGCATGCCGTCGGGCTCGACCGACACCATCGACGTCGGCAGCCCGTTCGACTACCACACCCACTCGCTGCTGTACGTGGCCCGGTCGCTGCCCGACCGCCGCTCGCCCGAGTCGGAACCGGCCCTCCACGACGAGCTGGAGCGCCTGATCACGGCGGCGGGCGGACGCACGCTGGCCCTGTTCACGAGCTGGCGGGCCATGCGGGCGGCGGCCGAGGCGCTGTCGGAGCGCCTGACGTTCCCGCTCCTGTCCCAGTCGGACCTGCCCAAGCCGGCGCTGGTCGAGGCCTTCCGGGCCGACGAGTCGGCCTGCCTGTTCGCCACGCTCGGCTTCTGGCAGGGCGTCGACGTGCCCGGCCGGACGCTCAGCCTCGTCACCATCGACCGGATCCCGTTCCCCCGGCCCGACGACCCCGTCCTCGAGGCCCGCCGGGACCTGGCCGGGCCCGGGGCGTTCAGCGCCGTCGACCTGCCCCGGGCCGGCACCCTGCTCGCCCAGGGCGCGGGCCGGCTCATCCGGTCGTCGTCCGACCGTGGCGTGGTGGCCGTCCTCGACAGCCGGCTGGCCACCGCCCGCTACCGCGCCGCCCTGCTGGCCCGGGTGCCGCCCATGAAGCGGACCCTCGACCGGGACGAGGTGGTGGCCTTCCTGTCCGACATCGCCTCGGGCTGAGGGACCCGGATGGGCCGGTCCCGGCGGCGGCCGGGCAGGCCTCGGCTGGGAAGGCCTCGGCCGGACGGGTCAGAGGCCGAGGCGGGTCAGAGGCCGAGGCGGTCCAGCTGGTCCTCGCGCTGCTGCCAGCGCTTCTCCACCCGGACGAAGAGCTCGAGGTAGGCGCCGGGCTCCATCTGCTCCCGCACCGCCGTCCCGACCGCCTTCAGGGTCTCCCCGCCCTTCCCGATGACGATGCCCTTCTGACTGTCCCGCTCGACCAGGATCTCGCACCGCACCCGGGGCCACTCCCACTCGGTCACCCGGCAGGCGATGGAGTGGGGCAGCTCGTCGGCCACCCGGTGGAGGAGCTCCTCGCGCACGAGGTCGGCCACCCAGAACGCCTCGGCCACGTCGGTGACCATCCCCTCCGGGTAGTAGCGGGGCCCGGCCGGCAGCACGGCGACGAGCGCGTCGACCAGCGCCGGCACCCCGGTGCCCTCCGCCGCCGACAGCGGGAAGTACTCGACCGGTACCGGCTCGCCCCCGAGTTCGGCGTCGAGGGCGTCCACCACCGAGGACACGGCGTTCAGGTGACCCAGCACGCCGTCGCCGCCGACCCGGTCGATCTTGTTGACCACCACGAACAGCGTCGGGCGACCCGCCTCCGCCGCGTCCTCCTCACGCGTGCTCAGCTCGGCGGCCAGGGCGGCCGCACGGGCCATGGCCCGGACCCGACGGACCGAGTGCTCGAGGACCATCCGGTCCCCGGGGCCCACGGCGCCCGTGGCCTCGACCAGCGTCACCACGGCGTCGACGTCGTCGAGCGAGGACGTCGCCGACTCGTTCATCCGCTCGCCCAGCACCGTCTTCGGCTTGTGCAGCCCGGGCGTGTCGACGAACACCACCTGGGCGTCGGGACGGTTCAGCACGCCGCGCACCTGGGCCCGGGTCGTGTTGGGCCGGGGCGACACGATGGTCACCTTGGTGCCCACCATGGCGTTGACCAGGGTCGACTTGCCGACGTTGGGCCGTCCGACCACGGCCACGAACCCGGAGCGGAAGTCGCTCACCGGCGCTCCGCCGTCGCATCGGCTCCGGCCGCCTGCGGCTCCGGATCGGGCCCGGCCTCGCGCACGATCGTCACCCGCTCGATGCGCCGCCCGGTCACCCGTTCGACCTCGAGGCGGACGCCGTCGCAGGTGACGGACTCGCCGGCCACGGGCACGTGCCCCAGCAGGTCGAACACGAGCCCGCCCACGGTGTCCCACGCCCCCGTGGGCAGGTCGGCGTCCAGCAGGTCGTTGACCTCGTCCACCGGCAGCCGTGCACTGACCCGGAGCCCGCCCGAGGGCAGGTGCTCCACGGGCGCCTCCTCGACGTCGAACTCGTCGACGATCTCCCCCACCAGCTCCTCGATCAGGTCCTCCAGGGTGACCAGCCCGGCGGTGCCGCCGTACTCGTTGACCACCACGGCGAGGTGGAACTTGTCGGACTGCATCTCGCGCATGAGGTCGGCCACCCGCTTCGTCTCGGGCACGAACCGTGCGGTCCGGACGTGGGCACCGACCGGCTCACCACCGTCCCCGGCCCGGACGATCCGGATCATGTCCTTGGTGTAGACGATGCCGATCACGTCGTCGATCTGCTGCTCGATGGCCGGCATCCGGCTGCGGCCGGCGGCCAGGGCGGTGTCCAGCGCCTCCTCGACCGGCACGTCGGCCCCGATGGTGACCATGTCCGGGCGGGGGACCATGACCTCGCGCACGACCGTGTCGCCGAACTCGATGATCGAGTGGATGAGGGCCCGCTCCTCCGTCTCGATGACGTCGCCCTCCACGGCCACGTCGGCCATGGCCAGCAGCTCGGACTCGGTGACGTCGGCCCCGGTCTGGTGCCCCTTCTTGCCGATGATGAGGTCGGCCAGCCCGTTCAGCCCGCCCGACACCATCCGCACCGGCCAGAAGCCGACCACTGCGGAGACGATCGGCGCGGTGAAGAGGGCGGCCCGCTCCGGGTGGCGGACGGCCCAGTTCTTGGGCACCGCCTCGGCGAAGACGAAGATGACCACGATCTCGAACACGGTGGCCGCCACCACGCCCCAGGCCCCGAACCACCGCACGGCCAGGATCCCGACCAGGGTGGCCACCACGAGCTGACAGATGAGCACCAGCAGCAGGACCGGGTTGAGGAAGCCCTGCGGGTCCTGGGTGAGCCGCAGCAGCACCTTGCTCCCCCGCTTGCCCTCGTCGGCCAGGCTCTTCGCCTTGGCCCGGCCGGTGCGCACGAGGGCCGTCTCGGCCAGGGCCAGCAGCGCCGACGCGGCCAGCAGCACCACGACGACGACGGACAGGACGACGTCCTCGGGGCTGAACGACGTGGCGACCGTCATGGTGACGGTTCGGCCGGTGACGGGTCGAGCAGCGGGGTGACCCGGTAGAAGCGGTCGAGCAGCTGCTGCTCGCGGCGCTCCATGCGCTCCGCCTCCTCGTCCTGCTCGTGGTCCATCCCGAGCAGGTGGAGGATGCCGTGGACCACCAGGAGGGCGATCTCGTCGTCGAAGGTGACGCCGTGCTCGACCGCGTTGACCGCGGCCACCGTCGGGCAGATCACGACGTCGCCGAGCAGGAGCTGGCGGTCGGTCGGCGCCTCGATCGAGGCCGGGCCCGTGCCGCCCTCGTCGGGCGAGCGGCCGCTGCGGTCGATGTCGTCCTCGATCGGGAACGAGAGCACGTCGGTCGGCCCCTGCTTGTCGAGGAAGCGCTCGTTCAGTGCGGCGATCGACGGCTCGTCGACGAAGAGCAGCGACACCTCGGTGTCCGACGTGATCCCCTCGGCCTCCAGGACGGCCCGGGCCAGGGCGGCCCAGCGGTCGACGGCCACGGGGTGCTCGGACTGCTCGTCCGCCGCGTAGATGTCGAGGGTCACCGGCCGCTCCTGCCGTCGTGCCCGTTGCCGCTCGCGTTGCCGCCCGGGGAGTGCTCGGCCCGGTCGTAGGCCGTCACGATGTCGGCCACGATCTTGTGGCGCACGACGTCCTGGGCCCGCAGGTGGACGAAGGCGAGGTCGGGCACGCCGGTCAGCACCGCCTCCAGCCCGTGCAGGCCCGACCGCCCCCCGGCCAGGTCGACCTGGGTCATGTCGCCGGTCACGACCGCCTTCGAGCCGAAGCCGATGCGGGTGAGGAACATCTTCATCTGCTCTGGCGTGGCGTTCTGGGCCTCGTCCAGGATGATGAAGGAATTGTTGAGCGTACGCCCGCGCATGAAGGCCAGCGGCGCCACCTCGACCGCCCCCTTGTCGATGAGCCGCTGGGCGCCCTCGGCCTCGAGCAGGTCGTGCAGCGCGTCGTAGAGGGGGCGCAGGTAGGGGTCGACCTTGGCCAGCATGTCGCCGGGCAGGAACCCGAGGCGCTCGCCGGCCTCGACGGCCGGCCGGGTGAGGATGATGCGGCTGACCTGCCGGGCCTGCAGCGCCTGCACGGCCAGCGCCACCGCCAGGTAGGACTTGCCCGTGCCGGCTGGGCCGATGCCGAAGGTCACGATGTTGCGGGTGATGGCGTCGGCGTAGGACTTCTGCCCGGCCGTCTTGGGCCGCACCGCCCGGCCCCGGGTCGACCGGACCAGCTCGCTGGTCAGGACCTCGGACGGACGGACGTCGTCCCGCATCATGTCGATGGTGCGGCGCAGCTGCACGGCGTCGAGCCCCTGGCCCGACTCGAGCAGGATGATGAGCTCCTGGAAGAGGGAGGCGACGCGATCGGCGTCCGGCCCGGCGTCGGGACCGACGGCCTCGACCGTGACCTCGTTGCCCCGCACGGCGATGTGCACGTCGGGAAAGGCGTCCTCGATGAGGCGGAGCAGCTCATCGCGCTGGCCGAGGAGCCCGGCCATCAGGTGGTTGCCGGGAACGAGGATCTTTACCGGGGTGCCTGCCACGTGCGCTCTGCCTGCGACCCTACCAGTGGCCCGCACCGCACCGGACACCCCGTCGGTCACCGCGGCGGCCCGGACGGACCGGGCGTCGGCCCGCCCGCGGCGGCCCGGACGGGTCAGCCGGGCGGCCAGTCGAACGACCGGCCCCCGAGCACGTGGAGGTGCAGATGGGGGACGCTGTTCATGGCGTCCGGTCCGACGTTGAAGGCGAGCCGGTAGCCCCGGTCCTCGGAGCCGAACCCCTCGGCGTCGGCCACCGCCTTGGCCGTGGTGAGGAGTGCGACCACGTCCTCGGCGTCCTCGGGGACCACGGTGCCGGCGTCGACGATGTGGCGGGTGGGGACCACGAGCACGTGCACGGGAGCCTGCGGGGCGATGTCCCGGAACGCCACGGTGCGCTCGTCGCGGTGGACGATGTCGGCCGGGATGTCGCCGGCGACGATGGAGCAGAAGAGGCAGTCGGCCATGGGCCCATCCTCCCACGCCGCCACGCCGGTCAGCGGCCCCGGAACCCCGAGCCGCCGGATTTCAGCCCTCGGCGGCCAGGCGCTCCGGTTGCGGGTCGATGGCGTGGACCACCCGGCTCGGCCCCTTCACCTCGGGATAGAGGTGCTCGAGGCTCCCGGGCCGGATCCGGCTCGACTCGATGAACGAGTCGACGTCGGCCTCCTGCAGCCGGATGACCCGTCCGAACTTGTAGGCGACCAGCCCGCCCTCGTCGATGAAGCGGTAGAGGCTGCGCAAGGTGACCCCGAGCCGCTCGGCGGCCTCCTTGGTGCTCAGCCAGCTGATCGGCACGTCCCGGCCGTCGGCCATCAGACCGCGACGAGAAGACCGAGCTCGTCGAGCCGTGCGCCCATGCTGTCGGGCGTCACGCCGAAGAGGCAGGCGATGGCCCGCACGTCCTCGGCCCGGATGGTGATCATCCGTCCGTTGAAGTCCTGGCGGTGCACCTGGATCATGCTGAGGAACCGGCGCAGCAGGTCCCGCTCGGGACCCGACACCGTGTGGAGCTTGGTGAGGTCGATGGCGACCTTGTCCGGTACGCCCGACGGGGCGGCGGCACGGCGGCCCGGCGAGCCGTCGTCGGACGAGCCCGCACCCCAACGACCGCCGGCCACGGCGTCGTCGTTGGGCAGGAGCTGGTCGACCGGGACGTCGTAGAGCTTGGCCAGCCGCTGCAGCCGGGGCACAGAGATGGCCCGCTCGCCCCGCTCGTAGGCCCCGAGCACCGACGCCTTGAACTCCTGGTCGGACATGGCCTCGACGGCCTGCAACGACAGGCGCATCTGCTTGCGCATGGCCCGCAGCCTGGAGCCGACCGCCCTGGCGTAGGCGACCCGTGCCGCCTCTTCCTGCTCGTCGTCGTCCACTGCGACGACCGTCTTGTCGGTAACCGTCATGGCCACGCCTCCGCTCCCCACCTGTCGCCCCTCGAGCTCCGGCCGGGTTGTCCCCGTCGCCGAGCATTCCGTCATCACGATTCATGACGGGCACTCAGGGTGCTCGTTGTCCCGTGATTCCCTGTCAGGTGCCAGTTTTCCTCACGGAGCGTGGTTACGCAAGGGGCAGCACGATACTGCAACGCAGCGCGCACAGGAGTGCACCGGCCACCACGGCCGCCGTCTCGGCACGGAGCACGGTCGGACCGAGTCCCAGCGTGCCGGTGGCGGCGTCCCGCTCGTCCCCGTCCCACCCGCCCTCGGGGCCGACGGCCACCACCCGCACGGTGGCGTCCGGGGGCGGCCCGCCCGGGTCGGCCAGGAACGCCGGCGCGCCGGCCGCGGCGGCCAGGCCGTCCGGCCGGACCACCCCGGTCACCTCCGGCAGCCACACCCGGCGGCTCTGGGCGGCCGCCTCACGGGCCACCCGGCGCAGCCGCTCCACCTGGCGCTCCCCCCGCTCGCCGTCCCACCGGACCACGGAACGGGCCGTGCGCAGCGGCACGATGGTGTCCACCCCGAGCTCGGTCAGCTTCTGGGCCACCCACTCCGGCCGGTCGCCCTTGGTCGGCGCGAAGGCCACCGTCAGTGCCGGCTCCGGCCGGGTCACCCCGACCACCGGGCCGTCGGGCACCAGCAGCGCCGCGCCGTCCGCCCGGGATCCGCGGGAGGGGGCCCCGGCGGCCACCCGGCAGGGCGCCCACCGGCCCGCGCCGTCGGACACGGCCACCGGCTCGCCGGCCCGCAGGCGCAGCACGTCGAGGAGGTGCCGCACCTCGTCGTCGGCCACCACCGGGTGCCCGGGGTCGCCCACGAAGACCATGGCCGCCGCGGCCACGAGCCACGGGTCGGGAGCGGCAGCAGGGGGTGGCGCCTGCTCGAGTGCAGGCTCCGGCTCCGGGGAGGGCGCTGCCTGGCCACCCGACCCGGCGGTCACGGTCAGCTCAGCGCGGAGCGCAGCTTGGAGAGGAAGCCCTCGGCGTGCGGCGCCTCGCCCAGCTCCTCGGCCCGCAGGTCGGCCAGGCGGACCAGCAGCTGGCGCTGCTCGTCGTCCAGGTCGGTCGGCGTGTCCACCTGCACGTGCAGGTAGAGGTCGCCCCGGCCCCGGCCGCGCAGCTTCGGCACGCCCAACCCCTTCAGGGTCAGGACGGACCCGCTCTGGGTGCCCTCGGCGATCGACAGGTCGCGCTGGTCGTCGAGCGTGTCGAAGGGCACGCTGCCGCCCAGCGAGGCGAGCGCCATGGGGACGTGCACGGTGGCGTGGAGGTCGACCCCGGACCGCTCGAAGACGTCGTCGGGGCGGACGGCCAGGTGCACGAACAGGGCGCCGTTCGGCCCGCCCCGGAAGCCGGCGGGGCCGTGGCCGGCCAGCCGCAGGGTGGACCCGTCGTCCACCCCGGCCGGGATGTCGACGGTCAGCGTGCGCGAGTCGTTGCGGCGCCCCTCCCCGCGGCAGTCCACGCAGGGCGAGGCGATCGACTGGCCCGTCCCCTGGCAGCGGGGGCACGGCACCGCGGTGATGACCTGGCCCAGGATCGACTGGCGCACCCGGCGCAGCTCGCCCGCCCCCTGGCACTCGTGGCAGCGGTCGACCGTGGTGCCCGGCGTGGCGCCCGACCCCTCGCAGGTGTCGCAGTGGACGGGCACCGTGACCTGGACCTCACGCGGGGCGCCGAAGACCGCCTCGCGGAAGGTCAGGTCGACCGTCAGCTCGGCGTCGGGTCCCGGCATCGGTCCGGTGCGGCGGGCCCGGCCGCCCTGGGCGCCCCCCATCCCGCCGAAGAAGGCGTCGAACAGGTCGCCGAGCCCGCCGGCGCCGAAGGGGTCGCCTCCGGCCTGGCCGCCGGCGCCCTGACCGAAGACCCCGGCATGGCCGAACCGGTCGTAGCGGGCCCGGCGTTCGGGGTCGCGCAGGACCTCGTAGGCGAGGCTGATCTCCTTGAAGTGCTCGTCGTCCTCCGAGCCGGCGTGGTTGGTGTCCGGGTGGAACTCACGCGCCTTGGCCCGGTAGGCCCGCTTCAGCTCTTCGTCGCTGGCGTCGCGGCCGACGCCGAGGAGCTCGTAGAGGTCGGTGTCGCTCATCGGGCGCTCTCCCCCAGCCGCTCGCCCAGCCGGTCGCCCACCACCCGGGCCGCGGCCAGGGCCAGCGGGTAGTTCATGCGGGTGGGTCCGAGCAGGCCGATGGTGCCGGCCTCGACGCCGTCCACCGACACCGGCATCACGACGATGGCGCAGGAGGCGAGCGGCTCGACGCCGTGCTCGGTGCCGATGGCGACGGTCAGCCCCGTGTCGAGGATGTCGCGCAGCAGCGACACCACGACCAGCTGCTGCTCCAGGATGGTCAGCACCGAGCGGACGGTGTCCACGGCGTCGAACGCCGCCGCCATGCGCGACGAGCCGCCCACGAACAGCTGCTCGGCACCCTCCACCTCGGCCAGCGAGTGCAGCGCGACCACCCCGGCGGCCAGGACGGCGTCGACCACGGGGCTCCCGCTCGGGGCGACCGTGCGGGGGACCTGGGCGAGCGGCACGCCGAGCGAGTGGGCGGCCAGCCGGGCGCCGGCGTCGGCCAGCACGGTGTCGTCCGCCTCCTCGGGGAGCTCGACCGACTGCTTCTGGACGGCGCCGTCCGCCAGCACCACCACCACCAGACCGAGCCGGTGGCCGAGGCCGACGAGCTGGACGGACCGGACGGCGGCCGACTCGTGGGACGGCCCCACCACCATGGCGGTGCAGTCGGTCAGGTCGGCCAGCAGGCCCGACGTGCGCTCGAGCATGAGCTCGATCTCGCCGTGGGCGTGGTCGAAGAACTGGCGCACCTGGTGGCGCCCGCCGGGGTCGAGGGAGCCGGTGCCGCCGAGGTGGTCGACGAAGAACCGGTAGCCCTTGTCCGTGGGGATGCGGCCGGCACTGGTGTGGGGCTGGATCAGGAAGCCGTCCCGCTCGAGGGCGGCCATGTCGGAGCGGACGGTGGCGGACGAGACGCTGACCCCGGGGGCGTCGACCACGTGCTGGGACCCGACGGGCTGCGCCGTCCCGATGTACTCGGTCACGACGGCGGTGAGGATGGCCGCCTTGCGCGAGTCCAGGTCGGCGTCGGGCTGGGCTGTCTGCTCGTGTCTGCGGTCGTCGACGGTCGGCATGCGGCTCACCAGGGAGGGTTCGGGGTGTGAACGGGTCCCATCGGGGCCCGGTCCGGTCTGGCACTCCACTCTAGTGAGTGCTTACGGCTCCCGGCCGGGCACCCGTGCCGGGCGGCCAAGAGGGGTCGCTTCCGGGCGAGGCGCTTCAGGCGGAGGCGATGAACATCCGCTCGGTCATGGCCGGACCCAGCGCGATGGCCGCCTCCCCCATGACCAGGGTGAGCGTGCCGTCCGGGGCGCGGGACTGCACGACGGCGCTGGTGCCCGGGGTGAGGCCGTGGTCGCCCAGGTAGGTGAGCGAGTCGGCCTCGTGCTCGACACTCTCGGTGATGCGCACGAGGCGGACGTGGTCGCCCGGCTGGGCCTCGGCCAGGCGCTTCTGGCCGGTGCCGTCCTGCCCCACCCCGGGGATCGGGTTCCCGTGGGGACAGGTGGTCGGGTTCTCCAGCAGCACGACCAGGCGGGCCTCGACGTCGTCGGAGATGACGTGCTCCCACCGCCCGGCCTCCACGTGGGCCTTGTCCCAGTCCAGGCCGATGATGTCGACCAGCAGGCGCTCGGCCAGGCGGTGCTTGCGCACCACCCCCTCGGCCAGCGAGCGACCGGCCGGGGTCATGGAGATGCGGCGGGCACTCCGGGTGATCAGGCCGTCGGCCTCCAGGCGGTCCAGCATCTCGGACACCGACGGTGCAGCCTTGCCCAGCCGCTCGGCCACCCGGGCCTGGATGACCGGGATCCCCTCCTCCTCGAGGGCGAAGATCGTCTCGAGGTACTCCTCGACGGGCGGATGGAAGCGGTCCTGCACGTGCCGATCCTACGGCACCGCCACCTCCGGTGGGTCGGTCGTCCGCACGGCCGACCTGCGGCGCGTCGGGAGGCCGCCGGCCGGTACCGTGGGTCGGTGGCGCACCCGCAGGGTCCGGAGGCAGGGGACGACGGATCACCGTGGTCGAATGCCGGGTCGGATGCCGTCCCCGATCCGGCCGAGGATGCCGGCGTCCAGGCGCCTCACGTCTCCGACACCGACGGCCCCGACCATCCCGACGACCCCGACGCCGAAGGGTCCGGCACGGAGGAGCACGAGCCCCTTCGCTTCCAGAGGTGGATGCGCTCGTCCGCCACCGGCGGCGTCCTGACCGGCATCGCCCTCGGCCTGCAGCACGCCCTGGAGCAGCGGCGGGAGCAACCCGCCTTCGTGATGGAGGCCCCGGGCGAGCCGGAGGACCCCGACGCGCCCATCACCCTGCACTTCGACCCCGACGACCCGACCAAGACGGTGGCCGTGGTGCGCACGCCGCCGCCGGGCCCGACGCCACCTCCGATGGACGCCCCGCACCCGCAGGACCCCGCGGGACCCGACGACACCTGACCCCGGGCGTCCTCCGGTTCAGCCGATGAATTCGGCGCCGGCCGGCGCGGTCCGACCGGCCGCACCGGTGCCCAGGACCCATTCGTCGAGCACCTGCACCGCCTCGCGGCGGCCGGCGGCCACGTGGAAGTTGTGGTCGAGGCTGGGCAGCATGGCCAGCGAGAAGACCCCGTTGCGAGCCACCCGCTTCAGCTCGTGCCGCCGCCCGCGGCCGATGCCGGGCCACTCGTCGGGGCCGAGCACCACGAACAGCGAGGCGCCGCTCCCCACCACCCGCTGCAGCGCATCGACCGGCCGGGAGGCGTGGGACAGCGTGTTGGCCACCCACCAGGCCCGGTCCGGGATGTGCTTCGACACCGGCTTGAGGGCCCCGCTGTCCCGCAGCGACCCGAGGAAACGCCGCTTCGGGCTCCTCGCGGTCGGCGGCTCGGCCTGGCCGCCCGACCAGTTCCCCATCGGGGCGCCCTCGATCAGGTCGCCCATCGAGCCCGGCTCCTGCACGAGGGCCGACGGCAGACGGAGCGGGTTGAGCACGGCCACCCCGCCGACGTGGGTCGACGGGGCGGCCAGGAGCGAGTGGTAGGCGCCGGAGCAGAGGCCCAGCAGGACGACCTCGCGCGGGTTGTCGGGCGCCATCAGCCGCACGCCCTCGGCCACGTCGTCGAGCCCGGTCGGCGGGTAGCTGGACAGCTCGCCGGGCGGTCCGACCAGCGGGCTCTCGCCCACACCGCCCAGGTCCATGCGCAGGCAGCGCACCCCGGCCGCCGCCCACCGCCGGCTCAGCTCGACCCACTGCCGGCCCGGGCCGACGTGGTGGAGGCTGCCGGCGTTGAGGAAGACGGCCGCCGCGAACTGGGGCACCGGCCCCCCGGGGGTGCGGACCCGGGTACGCGACGCCGGGGTCGGGCCGTCGGTGGCCCGGTCCGCCCCGGTCGCCGGCTCGGCCACGATGCCGAACAGGCCCCTGTCGCCGAAGAAGACGGGACGCTCCACGACGGTGCCGCCGTCGGGCGAGGCGATCTCGGCCGACTGGCGGACGGCCGGGTGGATGCCGTCGGCCGGCGGGGTCGGCGCCGTGGTCGAGGTGATCGACTCCACGATCCAGTCGATGTCCTGGTGGGAGACGGCCGCCCGCATCAGCTCCACCCCGAACAGGTCGTCGGCCCCCGTGCCGGCCCGGCGCACGGCGCGGTCCGGGCCCGGCACCGGTCGCAGCACGGCACCGGTCTCGGGGTCGGCGGCGTCGATGATCAGCACGGTGGACGGGACGTCGGGGCCCGTCGACGCGCCGTCGAGGTCCTTCAGGTCGGCGGTCACGGCCGCGTCGAGCACGAACCCGGGGATCTCGGTCCCGCCGTCGCCGGCCAGGGGGTCGTCGCTCACCGCGTACATCCGGCGCAGCGCCCGCTGGTAACGCAGGAATTGGCTGCCCTTAGTCCACGGGTACCACAGCGACAACGACTCGACGTTCCCGTCGATCTCGGCGGCCCGCACCGCGAAGGCAGCGCCCAGCCGGGCGCCCACCAGGTGGATCTGGGTGGCCCCGGCGTCCCGCAGCAGGGCCACGGCCGCGGCGATCCCCTCGAGCCACGTCTTGAGCCGGTCGGGGTCGGACAGCTCGCCCGCGGAGTCGCCCGTCCCCTCGTAGTCGAACCGGACCACGCAGCTCCCGGTCTCGGCCAGGCGCGGGGCGAGGGCCCGGAAGGCGAACTGGCTGGCCTCACCTTCGAGGCCGACGGAGGGGCACAGCACCACGCCGCGCCCGTCGGGCGTCTCGGGCACGTGGACCCAGCCGAAGAGCGGGCGCTCGGACGGGCCGAACCATGTGGGCGTCGCTCGCGCTACACGCATGTCGATCCTCCCCCGATCCTCCGCCCGACCCCGGCACCCGGGACTCCCGCCGTCCGGCCACCGCGCCGGACCCAGCCGATGGTAACGCGGCCCGTCATCGGTTCCGACGGCGGAGCCGCCCCATGACCACGCCCCGCAGGTCGGGCTCCAGCCGCAGTGCCACCAGGGCGGTTACCACCCAGGCCGCCGCCACCACCACGCCGGCGCAGATGACGCCCCGGATCCCGGCCCGCCAGACGGTGGCGCCGGCGTGGGCCGGGAAGAGCCACAGGATGCCCAGCGCCAGGGCGCCGGCGGCCGCCGTCCCGGGCAGCACGGGCAGGAGCGCGTCCCGGACGTACCGGCGCACCGGCAGGTCGAGGTAGCGGCACACGATGACCGGCAGGATCGAGAAGTCGATGACCAGCACGGCCGGAAGGGATCCGAGCGCCGGGCCGATCGGGCCGAAGGCGAACGTGGCGGCGATGCTGCCGGCCAGGTTGATGGTCGCCCCGATCACCGCCATGCGCATCATCATCTGGTTGCGGCCGATGCCGGTCAGGAAGACGAAGCACTGGTGTCCCGGGAGCTCGAGGGCCGTCACGAAGCCCAGCGCGATCATGATCGAGTAGGTCTTGGCCGGGACCGTGCCCAGCCACAGGTGGAGGATCGGGTCGCCGAAGGCGGCCAGCGCCACCAGGATCGGGAGCGAGATGGCCAGCGTCGCCATCACCGTCCGGGTGAACAGCCGGGCCTGGCGGACCGGGTCCTTGTTCTCCTCGAAGTGGGCGTAGGTCGGGAGGAGGAGGTCCCCCCCGTAGGTGGTGAGGTTGCGGGTGAGGTTGGCCGTCGACAGGGCGATGTCATAGGGGGCGACCTGGGCGACCGGCAGGATGATGCCGATGATCAGCGCGTCGAGGCTGTAGGACACCATGCCGCTGATGGCGATGACGGTGTTGCGCCCGCCGAAGGCGAGGAGGTCCTTCAGGATCTCCCGCTTGAACGACCCGGAGGTCACCTGCAGCCCGGTCATCCTCGACACGAGGACGCTGGTCATCAGGTAGCTCAACAGGGTGCCGATCAGCGTCACGATGCCCAGCGCGACGAGCCCGGCGCCGGCCAGCACCACGACGACCTGGGCCACCTGGGTCAGGAACATCCCGGCCAGGCTGATCTGGGCCTGCCGGTCGCTGCGGCCCACGCCGAACAGCACGGCTGTCGGCACCGCGGCCACGAACTTGAAGGCGATCATGAGGCCGAGGAGGACGAGGGTCCCGCCGGCCACCGCCGTGCTGGTGCCCCCCAGGTTCACGATCGAGGAGAGGAACGGGGCGAGGACGACGCAGATGAGCACGGCCAGCACCCCGGACACCGAGAAGAACACCGAGGCGGTGCGGATCACGTTGGCCATGCCCTGCTCGTCGCCGGACGTGGCCAGCTTCGCCACCCGCTGGACCACCGCCGTCGACACCCCCACGTCCAGCAGGGCCAGGTAGCTCACGATGGCCAGCAGGACGATCCAGAGTCCGTAGGTGCTGGCCCCCAGGTTGCGCAGCAGGACGCGGGTGAGGACGAGGCTGAGGATGACGCCGAGGATCAGGTTGGCGTACGAGGACAGCGCGTTGCGGATGAATTGCCGCGGGGACGCGTTGGCGTGGGGCTGGTCCGCTGCAGTCACAGCAGACGCTGATCTGAGGGACACATGCTGACCGAATGCTACCCCGGCAGGGTGTCGATCCGGCAGGGTGTCGATCCGGCAGGGGTGCTCCGCGAAAGGGGCGCTCTGTTACCCTCGCGCCCGGTGCGCGTGCTCCACGTCCCCCTCCCCCTCTCCCGCAGCGGGAACACGCTCGTAGGTGTCGTCGCGGCGCTCGGCCGGTGCCAGGCCGAGGTGGGTGACGACGTCGGCGTGGTGGTGAGCGACAACCGCGACGTCCACCTCGACGGGTTCGACAACCTGTCCGTCGACTACACGCGGCACTGCCCGCGCGAGTGGTTCACCCGGAGCGAGCGGCTGCGCGACGACGTGGCCGGACGACTGGGCCGGCGCCGGCGTCACACCGGCGACCTCTACCTCCCGGCCATCGAGGCCGCCGCGGCCTGGCGGCCCGACCTCGTCCTCCTCTACGAGGGTCTGGCCGGCGCCGCCACCGTGCCGGCCTGGCGGCGGGCGCTGCCCGACGCGCGCCTGGCCGTCTACCTGCACAGCCCGCTGGCCCGCAGCTACGGCAGGGGCGAGCTGGTCCGGTCGCTGTCCGACGCCGACGTCGTGGTCCTCGTGTCGGCGTACCTGCGCGACCGGTTCGTGGCACGCGTGCCCGCACTGGCCGGCACGGCGGTGGTGGTCGAGAACGGGGTCGACCGCGGGGTCTTCCACCCCGGGCCCGGCGCCGGCGGGGTCGCCGGTACGGCCTCCACGGAGGACCGCGCCACCCCCTTCGAGATCCTCTTCGTCGGCCAGATGGCGCCGCACAAGGGACCCCACCTCCTGCTGGCCGCGGTGGCCGACGCCGCCCGGCGCACCGACCGGCCGCTGCGGACCACGCTCGTCGGCAGCAGCGCCTACGACGCCGGCGACCGGCTGACCCCCTACGAGGAGTCGCTCCGCGCCACGGCCTCCGACGCCGGCCTCGACGTCGACTTCGTGCCATTCGTCCCGAAGCGGGAGCTGGCCGACCGCTACCGGGCGGCCTCCGTCTCGTGCGTGCCCTCGGTGTTCGACGAGCCCTTCGGCCTGGTGGCCGCCGAGGCCATGGCCTGCGGGACGCCGCTGATCGCTTCGCGGCGGGGCGGGCTGCCCGAGGTCGGGGGGGACGCCGCCCGCTACGTCGACCCGGAGGACACCGCCTCGTTCGGGGCCGTGCTGGCCGGCCTGGCCGACGACCCGGCCCAGCTGGAGGCCATGGCGGTGGCGGGGCTCGAGCACTCGGCCCGGTTCACCTGGGAGCGGGCCGCCCGACGGATCGCCGAGGTGGCCGGAGCGGTCTGAGCGGCGCCGCGCCCGGGTGCGCGTCGTCAGTCGTCGAGCTTGAGCGCCGAGACGAAGGCCTCCTGGGGGACCTCGACGCGACCGATGTTCTTCATCTTCTTCTTCCCCTCCTTCTGCTTCTCGAGCAGCTTGCGCTTACGGGTGATGTCGCCGCCGTAGCACTTGGCCAGCACGTCCTTGCGGCGTGCCTTGACGGTCTCCCGGGCGAGCACCCGACCGCCGATGGCGGCCTGGATGGGGACCTCGAACATCTGCCGGGGGATGAGCTCCTTGAGCTTCTCGGTCATGCGCCGGCCGTAGAAGTCGGCCTGGGACTTGTGGACGATGGTCGAGAAGGCGTCGACCGGCACCCGGTTGATCAGGAGGTCGACCTTGACCAGATCGGCGGTGGCGTAGCCGCCCGGCTCGTAGTCCAGGCTGGCGTACCCCTTGGTCCGGCTCTTCAGCTGGTCGAAGAAGTTCACCACCACCTCCGCCAGGGGGATGGTGTAGACGAACTCGACCCGCTCGGGCGAGAGGTAGTCCATCTTCACCATGTCGGCCCGTTTGGCCTGGCAGAGCTCCATGATCGTGCCGGTGTACTCGGCCGGCGTCAGGATGGTTGCCCGCAGCATCGGCTCGTCGACGTGGTCGAGGCCGGCCGGCTCGGGCAGCTCGCTCGGGTTGTCGACCGCCACCTCGGTGCCGTTGGTGAGGAAGGCGCGGTAGGCCACCGACGGGGCGGTGGCGATGAGCGAGAGGTCGAACTCGCGCTCCAGGCGCTCGCGCACGATCTCCATGTGCAGCAGCCCGAGGAAGCCGCAGCGGAAGCCGAAGCCCAGCGCCGTCGACGACTCCGGCTCGTAGGTGAAGCTGGCGTCGTTGAGCCGCAGCTTCTCGAGGGCATCGCGCAGGTCGGGCAGCTCGTCGCCGTCGATCGGGAAGAGCCCGCAGAAGACCATGGGCTTCGGGTCGCGGTAGCCGTCGAGGGCCGTCCCGGCGGGGTGGGTGGCCGTGGTGACCGTCTCACCCGACCGGGCGCCGCCGACGTCCTTGATGCCGGCGATGAGGTAGCCGACCTCACCCGGGCCGAGCTCGTCCACCGGCACGGTGGCCGGGGTGCGGATGCCGATCTCCTCGATCTCGTGGTTGGCGCCGGCCTGCATGAACCGGAGCTTGTCCTTGGCGGTCAGGGTCCCGTCCATCACCCGGATGGAGCTCACCACCCCCCGGTACTGGTCGTAGGCCGAGTCGAAGATGAGGGCCCGCAGCGGCGCGGCCGGATCCCCCGTCGGGGCCGGGATGCGGGCCACCACGGCGTCGAGCAGCGCCGGCACGCCCTCGCCGGTCTTGGCCGAGATGTGCAGGATGTCGACGGCGGCCAGACCCAGCACGTTCTCGATCTCCGCCGCGCAGCGCTCGGGGTCGGCGGCGGGCAGGTCGATCTTGTTGAGCACGGCCACGATCTCGAGGTCGTGCTCGAGCGCCTGGTAGCAGTTGGCCAGGGTCTGGGCCTGGATCCCCTGGGAGGCGTCGACCAGCAGCACCGCCCCCTCGCAGGCGGCCAGCGACCGGCTGACCTCGTACCCGAAGTCGACGTGCCCCGGCGTGTCGATGAGGTGCAGGGTGTGGCCGTCCCACGGCACCCGCACGTTCTGGGCCTTGATGGTGATCCCCCGCTCCCGCTCGATGTCCATCGAGTCGAGGTACTGCTCGCGCATCTGGCGCGGGTCGACCGCCCCGGTCAGCTCCAGGATGCGGTCGGACAGCGTCGACTTGCCGTGGTCGACGTGGCTGATGATGGAGAAGTTGCGGATACGGTCGATGGGCAGCACGGGGGCCCAGCGTACCCAAGGCCGCCGGACCCCCACCCCGGCCCGGGCCCGGCGGGACCGTGCGGGCCCGGCCTGCTATCCTTCACTGTCCCCCGCATCGCGGTCCGTCGAGGGCCCCGGGGGACGATCACCGCAGGGCCGCCGGCGCACGCTGCCGCCCCGACCGACGCACGAGTACGACGAGGAACCCAGTGGCCAACATCCGTAGCCAGATCAAGCGCAACCGTCAGACCATCAAGCGCCACGACCGCAACAAGGCCGTGCGTTCGGAGCTGCGCACCCGCACGAAGACGGCCAACGCCGCCATCGCCGAGGACGTGACCGAGGCCGACGAGCAGATCCGGATGGCCATCAAGCGCATCGACAAGGCCGCGGCCAAGGGCGTGATCCACAAGAACCAGGCCGCCAACCGCAAGGCCAAGCTCATGAAGCGGGCGGCCAAGGCGTCAGCCGACGCCTGAGCCTCCGGGGCGGCCCACCCGGGCCCGTCCGACGTCTCATCAGCACCCAGGATCCCGCCGATCGGCGGGATCCGTCGCGTCAGGGGGCGTCCTGGCCGGGCGCCGGCCCCATGGTGCCTATCCGATGCCGCCGAGCAGGTCGATCTGCTCCACCTCCTCGACCGGCTCGATGAGCTGGGGACCGTCGTTCCGCACGTTCCCCACGGACCGCCCCACGGCCCGCCGCACCAGGGTGCCCGACTCCGCCGGGACGAGCAGTGACTCGAGGTCGGGCACGTCGTCGTTGTCCGGGTCGAGCCACTCGTCGAGCACGGCGCGCTCGAGGATGACCGGCATGCGGTCGTGGATACCGCCCATGTCGTCGCCAGCCGTCGTGGTGATGACCGTGCAGGTCCGGAGGAACGGACGCCCGCCGGACGGTCCCGTCGCCCCCGGGCCACCGCGCCACGTCTCCCACAGACCGGCCAGGGCCAACGGCTGCCCGTCGGTGCGGGTGAAGTAGAAGGGCTGTCGGTCCGACCCCGGGCCCTTCCGCCACTCGTAGAAGCCGTCGGCCACCACCACCAGCCGGCGGGCCGCGAACGCCGACTGGAAGGTCGGCTTGGTCGCCACCGTCTCCGCCCGGGCGTTGAAAGCACGGTTGCCCACCGAGGGGTCCTTCGCCCAGAAGGGCACGAGGCCCCAGCGGTAGCGGTCGAGCTCCCGGTGGAGGCCCTTGGTTGCGTCGCCTTCGTCGCCTTCGTCGGCCACGGCGGCCACGTCGGCCACATCGGCCACATCGGCCACGTCGGCCACGGCCAGGACCGAGTGGGTCGGCGGCACGTTCCAGCTCGGCAGCGCGTCGGCGTCGTCGCCGGGGTCCCACCGGACGTCCGGGCCCAGCTGGCTCTCGAAGATCCGGGCCAGGTAGTCCGGGTCCGAGTAGAGCGAGATCCGACCGCACATGGTCGTGGAGCCTACGGCCACCCACCCGGTGGCCGACCCCGACCGGTCAGGACGGGGCGGTCACTTGGGCGGGTAGTAGTAGAACTTGCCGTCGCAGCGGTAGCCGTGCTGGGGCCCGTTGATCGGCGGGTCGTCCACCCTGGTGATCTGGCCGCCCTGGATGCGGGCGATCACGTAGCAGTAGGCGGGCGTCTTGGCCGCCGGGTTGGAGCTGGCGATCAGGTAGTTGCCGTTGAAGACGGTGATCTTCTTGAGTTGCTGGAGCACCGAGCCCCGGGTCGGATGGTCGCCGGCGGCCTGCAGGGCCTGGGTGAACAGCTGGCCCGACAGCCAGCCGAACAGGGTGTAGAGGTCGGGCTTGAACCCGGGTGACGCCTTCTGCACCCACGTCTGGAAGGTCTTGGCCGCCGGCAGGGAGTTCGTGTCCTCGCCGAGGAACAGCGAGTTCACCATCTCCATGTAGATGCCCTCGGTGGCCGAGGCGCCACCGGAGTCGGGCACGAGCTGCTCGGAGTAGGTCGAGGCGCCGAACACCAGCTGGGGGTGGTAGTTCTGCTGGTTGAGCGCCTTCACCACTGCTGCCGCGTAGTTTTCCGGCATCTGCTCGAGGAAGAGGATCTTGATGCCGGCCTCGCGCATGGCGACCACGTTCGGGGTGAAGTTGGTCTGGGTGATGTCGAACTGCTTGTCGTAGGCGACGTCGTAGCCGAGCGACTCCATGGCCGCCTTCTCGCCGTTCCACTTGGTGATGGCCGACGGCTGGTCGGCCACCAGCGCTCCGGCGTGCTTCACGTCGGCGGGGAACTTCTGCTTGAAGTACATCAGCGGGCCGGTGGGCCAGCCGATGGCCGCCGGGTCGGGGCTGAAGCTGTTGGGGAGGTCGCCGGCCGCCTGGCTGAGCGACACCGTCACGTTGGGGACGCCGGGGTTCGCCGCCAGCACCGTCTCGCCGTAGGTGTCCTCCAGGGAGAACCCTCCGACGGCGGCGAAGTCCTTCTGGGTGACCTGCTCGGTGGCCTGCTTGTTGGGCGCGCCCTGGTAGCCGTCGTCGTAGGAGTCGACGACCAGCTTGCGGCCGTTGATCCCGCCCGTCGAGTTGACGTAGTCGGCCCACGCCTGGGTGCCGACGTTGGCCCCCTTGAACAGGCCGAAGGCGAGCGTCGACACGTTGCCGACGGTGACGGTCGACGAGGTCAGCCCGGTGGTGTCGCTGAAGGCCGACGACGGGATGCCGCTGTGGTCGCCGCCCGACGAGCCGCCCGAGGTGCTGGTGGACGGGGCCGACTTGGTCGAGGAGCAGGCGGCCAACGAGCCGGCAACCACCAGGGTGACCAGGGCCACGGCCACGGTACGTCCCGTGCCGCCCCGCCGTCGTCCGGCCGTTCCGCTCGCGCCGCGGATGGTGTGCCTCGTCATGGTCTCCCCCTTGTGGTGCGGAACCCGGCGGGTCAACGACCCGTCCCCCCGGAAACGGTGCAACAGCGCAGACTCTAGAGAACGGCGGCCCCGCTTGCGTGGCAGACCGGTCACGGTCCCTCCCGGCCGGCGACCCGGTCCCGGTGCATGGCGTTGATCCGCTCGTGCGACATGTTGACGAACTCCCCCGTCGCCTCCACCTTGACCACGCCGTCCTGCAGCAGCCGGCCGGTGCTGTAGGTGCGCCGGTCGGTCACCTCGGTGACCCACGACTCGAAGACGGTGTCGACGCCCACGATCGTCGGCTTGCGGTAGCGGATGGACAGCTCGACGGTCGGCCCGGCGGCGTCGGCCACCACGTTGGCCGCCGTCAGGATGATGTCGAAGGCGGCGGCGATGGCGGCGCCGTGGACGCAGCCCGGCGCGCCCTCGTACTGCGGCGCGAAGACCACCCGCCCGAACGCCGTGGGCGGCTCGAACCACAGCTCGATGGGCGGGGCCACCGGATTGCAGGATCCGACCACCATGTCGAAGGGCATGTTGGCGGCCAGGCTCGACAGCCCGTCACCGCGTACCGCCTCCTCGGCGTCGGGGTCGAGCAGGGCCGGCCCGTCGTCCCGGACGGTGACGGCGAGGTCGTCGCACAGCGCGTCGATCCGGGCCGCCGCAGCGGCGAGGTCGCCGGGGGCCGGGGTGGCCGTGACCGTCAGCTCCATGAGCCGGCGCACGGCGGCGGCCAGCTCCTCGCGCCCGCCGCCGCTCCACGGCCGGCCCGGTGGCCCCGGCCGCCGCGGGCTGACGGTGTCCGGTCCGTCAGCCACGGGGGTCGTCCCCGAACCGCCCGACGAAGCCGGCATGGTCGTCGAGCACGGCCAGCACGTCGGAGTCGCTCCCGCCCGGCACGCGGAGCACCACCTCGTCCACGCCCAGGCCGGCGAAGTGCTCGAGCTTGGCGTCGGTGGGGACGGTGCCGAAGGGCAGGACCCGGGCCGATCCGGGATCGCGCCCCACCTCCTCGAAGGCCCGACGGAGCTGGGGCAGCGCCTCGCCGAGGCCCGATCCGCCGATGGGCATCCACCCGTCGCCGTACTCGGCGATGGCCGCGAAATTGGCCGCCGTCGCCGCGCCGCCGAGCAGGACGGGCACGTCCGCCCCCTGGGCCGGCTTCGGCGCCGACCAGCAGGGGTCGAGGTCGACGAAGTCACCGTGGAACTCGGCCGGGTCGTCGCGCCACAGCGCCCGCATGCACAGCACGTGCTCGCGGGCGATGGCCCGGCGGTCGGCGAAGGCGATCCCGTGGTCGGCCGCCTCGTCGCGGTTCCATCCGAACCCGATGCCCAGTTCGACCCGCCCGCCGCTCAGGTGGTCGAGGGTGGCGACCTGCTTGGCCAGGACGATGGGGTCGTGCTGGGCTGCGAGCACGACGCCGGTGCCCAGCCGCAGCGAGCTCGTGACGGCCGCGGCGGTGGCCAGGGCCACGAACGGGTCGAGGCTCCGCCGGTAGTCCTCGATCCGCACCCCCTCCACCAGGGCGGGTGGGGTGTCTGCCCGGACGGGCAGGTGGGTGTGCTCGGGCAGGAAGAGCGAGAGGAAGCCCCGCTCCTCGGCGGCACGGGCCAGGTCGGCCGGCGCCATGTCCCGGTCGGTCAGGAAGCAGGTGATACCGAACCGCACGCCGTCAACCCCCCAGCCCGGCGGTGAGCCCGTCCCCGGGGTTGACCGTCGGATCGGCGAAGAGCGCGGCGAACGCCGACTCCTCCCGCCGCCGCGCCTCGGCGACGGCCGGGCCGCGTCCGGCCAGCATGAGCCGCTTGATCTGGCGGGTGGCGTGGGGCGGGAACCCGGCGATGGTCCGGGCCAGGGCCAGTGTCTCGTCCAGCACGGTTCCATCGGGGCAGGTGCGCAGGGCGAGCCCGCAGGCCACCGCCTCCTCCGCCGTCACCCACTCCGACGCCAGGAGCACCCGGGAGGCCTGCTGCCAGCCCATCCGCGCCGGCAGCAGATAGCTGCTGGCCGCCTCGGGCGGCACGCCCATCTCGGCGAAGGGTGCCCGCAGCCGGGCCGACTCGTCCATCAGCACCAGGTCGACGTGGCCGACGATGGTGCAGCCGAGGCCCATGCCGACCCCGTGCACGGCGGCCAGCAGGGGCTTGTCGAAGGTGAGGAGCAGGTCCAGCAGGTCGCCGAAGCCGGAACCGAGCGAGGCGCCGTCCCCGCCCGTGGCCACGGCCGCCATCTCGCGCAGGTCCTGGCCCGAGGTGAACGCCTTGCCCCGCCCGGTCAGCACCACGGCGTGGACGTCGTCGTCGCCCAGCGCACCCGACAGTGCACCGGCCACGGCACGGTACATGGCCGAGTCGAAGGCGTTGCGGGCGGCGGGGCGGTCGAAGGCCAGGACCAGCACGTGGTCGATGAACTCGAGCTCGATGCGGTGGTCGTCGTCGGCCGGGCCCGTCCGGGTCCCGGTCCCGGTCACGGGCGGACCACCTGACCCCCGTCGACGTTGAACACGTGCCCGGTGATCCAGGCTGCCTCGTCCGACAGCAGGAAGAGGCACATGCCCACCAGGTCCGACGTCTCCCCCATCCGCTTCAGGGCCAGGCCGGCCAGGATCGGCTGCATGAACGCGTCCGGCACCACCGTGCGCGACGCCTCGGTGTCGATGGGGCCGGGGGCGATGGCGTTGGTCCGGATGTTGTCGCCGCCGAGTTCGTGGGCCAGCTGCTGGGTGATCGAGTTGACCCCCGCCTTGGCCAGCCCGTAGAAGCCGGCGTACAGGTAGGCCGCGGTCGACGACTGGTTGACCACGGCGCCGCCGCCCCGCGCCTTCATGGCCGGCCAGCACGCCCGCACGCAGTTCAGGGCGCCCAGCATGTTGACCGACAGGAACCGGTTCAGGTACTCCCAGTCCACGGTCAGCAGCAGGTCGAGCTTCATGCCCCCGAAGATGGCGGCGTTGTTGACCAGGTAGTCGATACCGCCGAACGCCTCGACGGCGGAGGCGGCCATTGCCTCGGCCGAGGCGGGGTCTGCGACGTCGACCGCCACCCCGATGGCCGACCCGCCGGCGGCACGGATGCCGGCGGCCACGGTCTCGGCCTTGTCGGCGTCGATGTCGGCGACCACCACCGAGGCGCCGGCGGCGGCCAGGGCCTCGGCGTAGGCCTGACCGATCCCGCCGGCCGATCCGGTCACGATAGCCACCCGGCCGCTGAAGTCGAACGTCGTGGTGGGGGTGTCGGGCATGGTCAGCTCTCCTGGTCTGTGGCGGCGGCCGCCTCGGGTGAAGCGCCGGCTGCGGAAGCGGCACGGGCACGTTGTGCGATGATCTTCTCGGCGGCGGCGTTGACCCCGGTGGACAGCGGCCAGCCGATGTAGTGGGCGAGGTGGAGGACGAGCTCCCGGACCTGCTCCTCGGTCAGCTCGCCCCGCTCGAGGGCCGAACGGAACTGGATCTCCAGCAGGTCGGCCTGGCCGAGGGCGGCCAGCACCCCGATGGTGACCATCCGGCGGTCGCGGACGTCGAGCGCCTCGCGGGTCCAGATCGCCCCGAACAGGTGGTCGACGGTCACGTCGACGTAGGGCCCCTCCACCGTGGACGGGTCGACGCTGAAGCCGTAGACCTCGTCCATCTTGGCCATGCCGGCCCGTCGGGCGTCGGTCGGATTGTCGGTCGGCTCGTCGGCATGCCGGCGGGCGGCAGTCGGCTCGGCGGCGGTCGGCTCGTCGGCGGCCCGCTGGGCCTTGGTCGGCTCCCCGGCCATCACGCCGGCTCGGCCAGGGACTTGGTCTCGAGGTACTCCTCGAAGCCGGCCACCCCGGACTCGCGTCCGACCCCGGACTGGCGGTAGCCGCCGAAGGGCACGTCCGGGCTGAACCACAGGCCGCCGTTGATGCCGATGGTGCCGGTGCGGATCCGGTTGGCCACCGCCACCGCCCGCTCCCGGTCGGCCGACCACACCGAGCCCGAGAGCCCGTAGGACGAGTCGTTGGCCAGGGCCACGGCGTCGTCGTCGCCGTCGAAGGGGATGACCACCAGCACCGGACCGAAGATCTCCTCCTGGGCGACTCGGGCGTCGTTGCCGACCCCCACGATGAGGGTCGGCTCGACGAACCAGCCGGCGTCGAGGCCCTCGGGTCGGCCGCCGCCGAGGGCGAAGGATCCGCCCTCCTCGAGGGCCAGCTTCAGGTAGCCCTCGACCCGGTCGCGCTGGCGGGCGCTGACCAGCGGGCCGCAGATCGTGCCCGGGTCGGTCGGATCGGCCGCGGGCAGCTTGGCCATGACCCTCGACGTCGAGTCGACCGCCTCGTCGAACAGGGCCCGGGGGACGAGCAGCCGGGTGGTGATGGCGCAGCCCTGGCCGGCGTGGGTGCACACCGTGAAGGCGGCGGTGGCACAGGCGCCGCGCAGGTCGGCGTCGTCCAGGATGACGAAGGCCGACTTGCCGCCCAGCTCCAGGAAGACCTTCTTGACCGTCTCCGAGGCGGCGGCCATGACCTTGCGTCCGGTGGCCGTTGACCCGGTGAAGCTGACCTGGTCGACCCTCGGGTCGGTGGACAGCAGGGCCCCGAGCGCGTGGTCGGAGGAGGGGACGATGTTGACCACGCCGGCCGGGATGTCCGTCTCCTCGGCGACGAGGCGGCCGAGCACGGTGGCGCACCACGGCGTGTCCGGGGCCGGTTTGAGCACGACCGTGTTGCCGGCGGCCAGGGCCGGCCCGAGCTTGGCCAGGTTGATCTGGTGGGGCACGTTCCACGGCGTGACGGCGCCGACCACGCCGGTCGCCTCGCGCCGCACCCAGCGGTGGGACGGGATGCCGAGCGGCTCGGCGTTCCCCAGATCGGTCTCCCACTCGTAGGACTCGGCCAGGTCGGCCACCCAGCCGAGCGAGCCGACCGGCGTGTCGAGCTGGGCGGAGTAGGTGAGGGAGAGGGGCGAGCCCGTCTCCGCCACGGTCATGGCCCGGATGTCGTCGGCGTGCCGCTCGAAGGCCTGCTGCAGCTGGCGGAGGCCCCGGACCCGCAGGCCGACATCGGTGGACCAGTCCGTCTCGTCGAAGGCCCGCCGCGCCGCGCCGATGGCGTCGTCCATGTCCTCGGCCGTCCCGTCGGCCGCCACCCCCAGCACCTCGCCGGTGGCCGGGTTCAGCGTCTCGAACACCGCGCCGGCCCGGGCCGGCCGCAGCTCGCCGCCGACCAGCATCCGCTCCTCGCCCGCCGTCGTCGCGTCGTCGCTCATCGGTCCTCCTCGTCGCCTGCCACACCGAAGATCAGGTCGGTGCGGGCCTCGGTCATGGCCGCCAGCGGCAGCGTCACGTCCAGCTCGTCGGCCAGGGCCAGCGCCGCGAGCAGGTCCTTGTGAGCCAGGTCGGCCCCGTTCCGCATCGCCCCGACGAAGCCCGGGTCGTCGTCCTCGGTGAACTGCGCCACCGTAGGCCGGAACATGAGGGCGGAGGCGCCGCCGATCTTGGCGTCGCTGGCCTTGATCACCTGGGCCAGCTTCGCCAGCTCGATGCCGGCCGCCTCGGCCAGGACCTGGCCCTCGTAGGCGGCCAGCCAGCCGCCGTACTGCACGAGGTTGCGGGCCAGTTTGGCGGCCAGGCCGGTCCCGAACGGACCCATGCGCACCGTCAGCGAGCCGATGGCGTCGAAGACCGGCGTGAGCCGTTCGACCACGGCCCCGTCGCCCCCGACCATGCAGATCAGCTCGCCGGAGGCGGCCGCCGACGGGCCACCGCTGACGCCGCAGTCGACCAGGGCCACGCCCACCGCGTCGGCCTCGGCGCCCACGGCCCGGACGCAGGCGGGGGTGATGGTGCTCACGATCACCACGGCCGTGCCCGGCCGGGCTGCGGCCAGCGCGCCGCCGGGCCCCGACAGGACGGCGTGGACCTGCTCGTCGTTGACGACGGCCACGACGACGACGTCCGCCGCCCGGGCCAGGTCGGCCGGCGAGGCGGCCACCGCGGCGGTGTCGGCGTACCGGGCCGTCGCCTCCTCGCGCACGTCGGACACCACGAGCGGGAAGCCGGCGGCGCGGACGTTGGCCGCCACGCCGTCGCCGATGGCCCCGAGGCCGATGACGCCGACGGTCGGGAGGTCCGGCGGATCCTCCGGTGCACCTGCTGCTGCGGTCACGACCCCTCCCCCGTTGCTGGACACGTGTCTGGACTATAGTATGGACACATGACCGACACCACCGGCAGCCGCACCACCGGCAGCCGCACCACCCGCCGGATCCGGGCGGCTGCGTGACCTCGCCCGCCGCCCTGCCCGACGACGGCTCGCCCGTCGTGGACATCGAGGCCACCCGCCGGCGGCTGACCGCCCGTCAGGCCGAGGTCGTCGCCAAGCTGGTCCAGGCGGCCGAGGAGGAGACCGAGGAGGTGGGCTACGCCGGGTTGACCGTGCGCGGCGTCGCCCGCCGGGCCGGGGTCGCCCCCGCCACCGCCTACACGTACTTCAGCTCGAAGGACCATCTGCTGGCCGAGGTGCTGTGGCGCCGGATGGAGACCCTGCCCCCGGTCGACGCCGACCCGGCCGTCCCCATGCCCGAACGGGTCGAGCGGGCCGTGCGCGACATGATCCCGTTCGCGGCCGACAGCCCGGCCCTCATCGACGCCTGCACGGTGGCCCTCATCAGCCCCCACCCCGACGTCGGCCACCTCCGCGACCGGATCGGGGCGCAGACCCACCGGCGCCTCGTCGCCGCGCTGGGTGACGCGCCCGACCCCGCCGCCGTGCGGGTCCTCGAGGCGGCGTACCGCGGCGCCTTGCTGACCGCCGGCATCGGACACATGTCCTTCCTCGACGTGCCCTCGTTCGTGGCCGAGGCGGCCGTGCTGCTGTTCGAACCCGACGGAGGCGCCCGATGACGACCACCCGGATCGACGGACCCGTCGTGTACAACCCGTACGCGTACGAGATGCACGAGGACCCGTACCCGACCTACGTCCGGCTGCGCGCCGAAGCGCCGGTCTACCGGTCGGACGAGTTCGACTTCTGGGCGCTGTCCCGGCACGAGGACGTGCTCGGCGCCTTCCGCAACGTCGACGCCTTCTCCAACTCCCACGGCGTCTCGCTCGACCCGAGCGCCTACGGGCCGGACGCCCACAAGACCATGTCCTTCCTGGCCCTCGACCCCCCGAAGCACACCCGCATGCGCTCGCTGGCAGGCAAGGGCTTCACCCCCACCAAGGTCGGCGCCATGGAGGACCGGATCCGCGAGATCACCCTCCAGCACCTCGAGCCGGCGCTCGAGTCGGGCTCGTTCGACTTCATCGCCGACTTCGCCGGCAAGGTCCCCATGGACGTGATCTCCGAGCTGGTGGGCGTGCCGGTGCCCGACCGGGCCGAGCTGCGCCGCCTGGCCGACCTCGTGCTCCACCGCGAGGACGGCCTCTACGACGTGCCCCAAGAGGGCATGGAGGCCGCCCTGAGCCTGGTCGTCTACTACCAGGACATGGTCGACGACCGCCGCCGGACGCGCCGGGACGACCTGACCTCCGCCCTCATCGACGCCGAGGTCGACGGCGACCGGCTCACCGACGAGGAGATCGTGGCCTTCCTGTTCCTCATGGTGGTGGCCGGCAACGAGACCACCACCAAGTTGCTCGGGAACGCCTGGTACTGGGGGTGGCGGCATCCCGACGAGCGGGCCAAGCCCTTCGCCGACCCGACGATGGTGACGGCCTGGACCGAGGAGACCTTGCGCTACGACACCTCGAGCCAGATGGTGCTGCGGATGGCCCGCCAGCCCCTCGTGCTGCACGGCACGTCGATCGCCGAGGGCGACCGGGTGCTGCTGCTGATCGGCTCGGCCAACCGGGACGAGCAGGTCTTCGCCGACGCCGACCGCTACGACCTCGACCGCGACACCAGGGCCACCGTCAGCTTCGGCAGCGGGCGGCACTTCTGCATGGGTGCCCCCCTGGCCCGACTCGAGGCCCGGATCGCCCTGACCGAGCTGGTGTCGCGGGTCGCCTCCTACGACATCGACCCCGACGGCGTCGAGCGGGTGCACTCGATCAACGTGCGCGGGCTGGCCGCCCTGCCCACCAGCGTCACGCTCCGCTGATGCCGAGGTTCCCCCCGAACCCCGAGCGCCGGCCGGCCGTCGTCACCGGCGCGTCGTCGGGCATCGGCCGCGCCACCGCCGGGGCCCTGGCCGCCCTCGGCCACCCCGTCGTGCTCGGCGCCCGTCGGGTCGACGAGTGCGAGGACGCGGCCGCCGCCATCCGGGCGGCCGGCGGCGAGGCCGTGGCCGTCCACCTGGACCTGGCCGACGGAGACTCGGTCGAGCGCTTCGCGGCGTCGGCCGTCGACGCCCTGGGCGAGGTCGAGATCGTCGTGTCCAACGCGGCCATGAACATGGCCGGCGCCGTGCTCGACACCGGCGCGGCATCGCTGGGCGACGTGCTGGCCGTCAACATCACCGGCACCCACCGGCTGGTGCAGGCCCTCCTGCCCGACATGGTCGCCCGCCGGCGCGGCGACATCGTCTTCGTCACCTCCGACGTGGCCGAGCGGCCGCGTCCGGCCATGGCCGCCTACGTCACCTCCAAGTGGGGCCTCGAGGGCTACGTGCACTCGCTGCAGATGGAGCTCGAGGGGACCGGCGTCCGGGCCACCATCCTGCGTCCCGGTCCCACCCTCACGGCCATGGGCTTCGACTGGGATCCGGTCGTCACCGGGCAGATCCTCGAACAGTGGGCCGCCTGGGGGTTCGCCCGCCACTCCAACTTCATGCGCCCGGACGGGGTGGCCCAGGCCGTCTGCGCCGTGGTCGCCCTCCCCCGCGGCGTCCACACCACCGTCATGGAGATCCAGCCGGAGGCGCCCATCGTGGCCCCGGACGATCCGGACACAGAGAACAAATCCGACCAAGGAGGCCAGTGATGGCAGTCGACACAGGACTGAGGGAGCCCGGGCGGGTGTCCGGCGGCGAGGGGGCCACGGGCCACCTCGAGGAGCTGCGCAGCGACCCCATCGCACTCATGGAGCGGGTCCGGTCCGAGTGCGGCGACGTCGGGGTGTTCCGGCTCGCCGACCGGGACGTCGTGCTGCTGAGCGGGGCCGAGGCCAACGAGTTCTTCTTCCGGGCGCCGGAGGAGATCCTCGACCAGGCCGAGGCCTACCCGTTCATGACGCCGGTCTTCGGCGAGGGCGTCGTGTTCGACGCCTCGCCCGAGCGCCGCCGCGAGATGCTCCACAACCAGGCGCTGCGCGACAAGTTCATGCGCGGCCACGCCGCCACCATCGCCACCGAGGTCGAGCGCATGGTGGCGGCCTGGGACGACGAGGGCGAGATCGACATGCTCGACTGGTTCGCCGAGCTGTTCATCTACACGTCGTCGGCCTGCCTGGTGGGCAAGCGGTTCCGCGAGGACCTCGACGGCCGCTTCGCCGAGCTCTTCCACGACCTCGAGCGGGGCACCGATGCCATCGCCTTCGTCGACCCCTACGCCGACATCGAGAGCTTCCACAAGCGGGACGCCGCCCGGGCCGAGCTGGTGCGGCTCATCCAGGCCATCATGGACGGGCGCGAGTCGGGCCCACCGGTGCCGGCCGAGGAGCAGGACCTGGTCGACGTGCTCATGTCGGTCAAGAACCCGGACGGGTCCCACCGCTTCCAGGCCGACGAAGTCACGGGCATGTTCATCTCGATGATGTTCGCCGGGCACCACACGACCTCGGGCACCGCGGCATGGACCCTCATCGAGTGGCTGCGGCACCCCGAGGTACTGGCGCGGGTCGACGCCGAACTGGCCGAGCTCTACGCCGACGGCGCCGAGGTGAGCTACCAGGCGCTGCGCTCGATGCCGCTGCTCGAGTCCTCGATCAAGGAGGCGCTGCGCCTCCACCCGCCGCTCATCCTGCTGCTGCGGGTGGCCAAGGAGGATCTCGAGGTCGAGGGCTACGCCATCCACGAGGGACAGATGGTGGGGGCGAGCCCGGCCGTGTCGAACCGCATCGCAGAGGACTTCCCCGACCCCGACCGCTTCGTGCCGGACCGCTACGTCGACCCGAACGAGGAGGACCGCCAGAACCCGTGGACCTGGATCCCCTTCGGCGCCGGACGCCACCGCTGCGTCGGCCAGGCGTTCGCCATGATGCAGCTCAAGGCCATCTTCAGCGTCCTGCTCCTCGACTGGGAGTTCGAGCCGGCCCAGCCGGCCGAGACCTACCGCAACGACCACTCGAAGATGGTCATCCAGCTGGAGCAGCCCTGCGTCGTCCGCTACCGCCGGCGCGCCGTGGCCCGCCACGGCGGGGGTGCCGCCTGATGCGCATCGTCGTCGACCGCGACCTCTGCCAGGGCCACGGGGTCTGCGAGTCCGAGGCGCCGGGCGTCTTCGAAGTCGGCAAGGACCACCAGGTCGTCGTGCTCGAGGACGCCCCCGCCGACGACCGCCGGGCCGAGCTCGAGGCCGCCGTCCGCTTCTGCCCGACCCACGCCCTGTCCATCGCGGACGACTAGGGCGCAACCCGACTGATTCCTGATCCGTACCGACCTGCACCGACCCGTACCGTCCAACCTGACAAGGAGTGCCCGTGCCGTCGTTCCCCCGCAGTGAGCTCGAAGAGACCATGCAGATGTGGCTCGACCTGAACAAGAAGTGCGAGGAGGAGCTCAACTGGCTGCCCCTGGCCGCCATGTTCACCGACGACGCCTCCTACGGCTGGAACGTCGGACCCAACGACGAGTTCATGGCGGTGGGCATCGACGAGATCCGCGAGTACGCCCTCGGCCTCGAGATGGAGGGGCTCGGCGGCTGGACGTACCCCTACATGCGGATCCTCATCGACGAGGTGCAGGGGGAGATCCTCGGACTGTGGAGGCAGGTGGCCGACGCCACGAGGGACGACGGCAGCCACTACGAGATCGCCGGGCTCGGGGGCAGCTGGTTCCGTTACGCCGGCAACCACAAGTGGAGCTGGCAGCGCGACTTCTTCGACGTGGGCAACGCCACCGCCACCTACATCGCCATGATCCAGGACGACGCCCTCAGCGATGGGATGAAGGCCCGAATCGAGAAGATCGGGTCCGGGCGGCAGAAGGGCCACTACCCGGTGGGCAAGGCGCCCCTCGGGCTGTGGGACGGCGTCGAGCCCACGGTGCTGGGCGGCAGCTGACCGGTCGGCGCGGTCAGGGCCCGGTCGACCCTGGCCCGGCTCGACCCCGATGGTCCGGATTCCTCCGGGTCGGCCGCGGACTGCCATCATGGCGGCGATGCCGTCGCCCCCGGTCACCGGTCGCCCCGTCCGCGCCGCATTCGTCGGGCTCGGCCGGATCTACGACCTCAACCGGCTCGCCTACCTCGACAACCCTGACGTCGAGGTGGTGGCCCTGGTCGACCCGAGCGAGGAGCGCCGCCGCCAGCGCGCCTCCGACTGGCCCGGTGCCGCCGCCTTCGCCTCGATCGACGAGCTGGCGACGGCCGGTCTCGAGGTCGACGCCGTCGAGGCACTGCTGCCCATCGCCCACCACGCCGACGGGGTCGCCCGGATGGTGGACCACGGCTGGCACGTGAACCTGCAGAAGCCGATCTGCAACGACCTGGGCGAGGCGGCCGCCATGGCGGCGGCGGCCACGGCGGCCGACCGGCACGTGCGGGTGATGGAGAACTACCTGTTCTACGAGCCGCTGCGGCGCCTGAAGGAGGTCGTCGACTCGGGCGAGCTCGGCGAGGTGGTCGGCTACCACCTCAAGATGGTGGCCAGCGGCCGGGGCGGCTGGGACGTGCCCGGCGACACTTACGACCGCCAGTTCGCCCAGCACCAGCGGGGTCGGGGCACCCTGCTCTTCGACGACGGCTGGCACAAGCTGTCGACGGCGCTGTGGCTGTTCGGGCCGGTACGGGAGGTGCGGGCCTGGATCGGCGACACCCAGGTGATCCCGGGCATCGGCGTCGACGCTCCCACCACCCTCGTGTGGGAGCACGCCAACGGGGTCCGGGGGGTGTGGGACATCACCCTGGCCGTCGACATGTTCCTCCGGTCGGACTACTACACGAACGACGAGCGTTGGGAAGTGACCGGACGGCACGGCTTCGCCCGCGTCAACCGCTGCACCGCACGCGGGCTCCAGGAGCCGAGCCTCGAGGTCTACCGGGACGGCGAGCTGCGGTCGCACCACGCGCTCGACGACGACTGGGCCAGCAGCTTCCGTGACTCCGGTCGCCACTGGCTCCGCTTCCTGGCCACCGGCGACGGGCCGCTGCTGTGGGGCGTGGACGGGGCGGTCGACGTGCTGCGGTTGGCGCTCGCCGCCTACGTCAGCGACGCCGCCGGCGGGATTGGGATCGACCCGGCGGACCTCGAGGCCTGATCCTCTCATTTGTCGGGCGCCAACCGGGCGCCTGTCAGGCCCGTCGAAGGGGCCGAAGCGGACTCGTGTGGTGACGCGGTCGCTACCCTCGGATCACGACGCCCTGCGGACCGGTCCGGTCCGCCGCCGCACGATCGGAGCACGTTGATGACCACGGGACCGTTTGCCGCCGCCACCGCCGTGCACCGGACGGGCGAAGGTGCCTACACCGGCGAGGTCCGGCCTGGGTGGGACATCGCCGGCAACGCCAACGGCGGCTACCTGCTTGCCATCGCCGCACGGGCCCTGCTCGACGCCACCGGGCGACCGGACCCCGTGACCGTCACCGGGCACTACCTGGCGCCGGGCAAGCCGGGACCGGTGACCGTCGCCACCGACGTCGTGAAGGAGGGCAAGCGGTTCGCCACCGGACGGGCCACCATGACCGCGGCCGACGACCGGCCACTGCTGACCGTCGTCGGCACCATCGGCGACCTGAGCGAGGACCACGGTGCGCTGCTCGTCGACGGCTCGCCGCCCGACCTCCCGGCCCTCGACGGGTGCGTCCTCATCGAGGCGACCGACACCTTCCCGCCCCCCTTCATGGGCAAGGTCGTGCTGCACCTGCACCCGGACGACGTCGGGTTCGCCACGCACGGACGCAGTGGCGTGGCACGGGTCCGTGGCTGGTTCCAGCTCGCTGAAGGGGAGCACGTGGACACCGTGGCGCTGCTCTGCGCCCTCGACGCCTTCCCGCCCACGATCTTCAACACGAACCTGCCGGTGGCCTGGACGCCGACCGTCGAACTGACCTGCCACCTTCGCACCCGTCCGGTGCCGGGTCCGCTCCGCTGTCAGTTCACCACGCGGTTCGTGACCGGTGGTTTCCTCGAGGAGGACGGCGAGATCTGGGATGTCGACGGGCGCCTGGTCGCCCAGTCGCGTCAGCTGGCACTCGTGCCGCGGGCATGACGGCCTGACCGTTCAGCCACCCGCCCCCGCCCCGCGGCTCACCGCCGGGGCACGACCTCGGGCAACCCGTCGAACAGTGAACCGGCCCCGGACGTCCCGGGTGGATCGGGCGGATCAGGCGGATCGGGTGGATCGGGTGGACC
>Ga0265327_10000478_pt1 | contig 70530 bp, 65 predicted proteins | sample 41621metaG_FD_202089 | JGI IMG/M metagenome (GOLD analysis project Ga0265327, IMG submission 202089) | Rhizosphere microbial communities from Carex aquatilis grown in University of Washington, Seatle, WA, United States - 4-16-21 metaG | ecosystem: Host-associated > Plants > Roots > Rhizosphere...
TCGACCACCACGGGATAGCGGAATTCCAGCACTTCGGGGTCGGTCATGCGCGAGTTGGTCATGTGGGTCTGCACCGGCGTTGCGCCATCGAATCCCTCGCCGGCGCCGGAGCCGGACGACACCGTTTCGTAATACTGGTAGTGATCGTTGCCGAAGGTGAAATTGTTCATCGTGCCCTGGGACGCCGCCATGATCCCAAGCGCGCCATACAGCGCATCGACCACGCATTGCGAGGTCTCGACATTGCCGGCGGCCACGGCGGCGGGATAGCGGGGGCGCAGCATCGAGCCTTCGGGAATGATGATGTCGAGCGGGCGCAGGCAGCCCGCATTGAGCGGGATATCATCCTCGATCAGGGTGCGGAAGACATAGAGCACCGCCGCCTTGCAGACCGAGGCGGGGGCGTTGAAATTGGTCGGGCGCTGCGGACTGGTGCCGGTGAAATCGATCCGCGCCCGGCGGGCTTCCCGGTCGATGGCGATGGCGACGCGGATGACGGCGCCGTCATCCATCTCGCAGCTAAAGCTGCCGTCGTGAAGGCGCCCGAGAACGCGGCGCAGGGCTTCCTCGGCATTGTCCTGAACATGGCCCATATAGGCTTCCACCACCTCCCGCCCGAAATGGCGCAGCATGCGCCGCAGCGCCGTGGCACCCTTGGCGCAGGCGGCGATCTGCGCCTTGAGATCGGCGATGTTCTGTTCGGGTTTCCGGGCCGGATAGGGGCCGGAGCCAAGGAGGGCCAACGTCTCGGCCTCGCGGAACCGCCCCGCCTCGACGAGTAGGAAATCGTCGATGAGAATGCCTTCCTCCTCGACCGAGCGGCTTTGGGGTGGCATCGAGCCCGGCGTGATCCCGCCGATATCGGCATGATGCCCGCGCGCCGCGACATAGAAGAGGATGGTGCCGGCCTCTTCATTGAATGCCTCTTCATTGAAGACGGGCGCCACCACGGTGATATCGGGAAGATGCGTGCCGCCATTATAGGGCGCGTTCAGGGCGTAGACATCGCCGGGCCGCATGCGGCCCTTCCTCGCGGCGATCACCGCCTCGACGCTTTCCCCCATCGAGCCCAGATGCACCGGCACATGCGGGGCGTTGGCTACCAGCCCGCCTTCCCGATCGAAGACCGCGCAGGAGAAATCCAGCCGCTCCTTGATATTGACCGAATAGGCGGTGTTCTGGAGTGCGGCCCCCATCTCCTCGGCGATCGCCATGAAGAGGTTGTTGAAGATCTCCAGCATCACCGGATCGGCCCCCACACCGATGCCGATTCGGGAGGGCAGGGGGAGGTTGCGTTCCAGGATAAGGTTGCGCCATCGGTCGAGCGAGGCCGTCCAGCCCGGCTCGACCACCGTGGTGGCCGTGGCCTCGCGCAGGATGGCCGGGCCTTCGATCCGCGAATCGGGGCGAAGGGACTCGCGCTCGAAGACCGGCGTCGTCCGGCTGGCGCCGTCCATATAGGCGGCGACGGTTCCGAGCGGCGGGGGGGCGGCGGCGGGCTCAGCCGATAGGGGCGCGTCCTCGACCGTCCCGGCGGTCCCGATGGCCTCGACGGTGATCGATTCGACGATCAGCGCCCGCTCCTCCATGAGGAAGCCGTAGCGCTGCCGGTGCTCGGCGGCGAAGGCGGCGGCGAGGGCTTGAAGATCGCCGAAGGGGATGGGCAGCGTCGTGTCCGTGCCTTCGTATTTGAGGGCGACCTGCCGCATCGTCGCGATCTCCGGGGCGGCGATCCCCTGCTCCAGGAGCGCCGTCTCCGCCCGGATGCTCAGCGCCTGGAAGCGCCGCTCCAGCTCCGGCATGAGTGCTGCCGTGAGCGGCGCCTCGACCGCTTCCTCGCGGAGTTGGCGCAGCTCCGCCAGCCCCATCCCATAGGCTGAGAGCACACCGGCCAAAGGATGGATCAGCACCCGCTTCATGCCGAGCGCATCGGCGACGAGACAGGCATGCTGGCCCCCGGCGCCGCCGAAGCAGCACAGCGTGTATCCGGTCACGTCGTGGCCGCGCTGGACCGAGATCCGCTTGATCGCATTCGCCATGTTCTCGACCGCGATCGCCACGAATCCCGCCGCCAGTTCTTCCGCCGAGCGCTTCAACTCGGCGGCGAGACCGGCGAATTTCGCCTCGACGACGTTGCGGTCGAGCGGCTCGTCGCCATTCGGGCCGAAAAGGCGCGGAAAGAAATCCGGCTGGAGCTTGCCGAGCATGACGTTGCAATCGGTCACGGTCAGCGGTCCGCCGCGCCGATAGGCGGCGGGGCCTGGATCGGCTCCCGCCGATTCCGGGCCGACACGGCAGCGCGTTCCGTCGAATCGGCAGATCGAGCCGCCGCCCGCCGCGACGGTATGGATATGCATCATCGGCGCCCGGAGCCGGACGCCGGCGACCATGGTCTCGGACCGTCTTTCATAGCTTCCGGCGTAATGGGAGACATCGGTCGAGGTGCCGCCCATGTCGAAGCCGATGATCCGGCCGATCCCGGCTTGCCGCGCTACTCCGGCCATGCCCACCACGCCGCCGGCGGGGCCGGAGAGGATCGCATCCTTGCCCTGGAAGCGGCTCGCCTCGGCCAGCCCGCCATTCGACTGCATGAACAGCAGCCGCGTGCCCCGCAGAGCCGAGGCTATGCGGTCGACATAGCGGCGCAGGACCGGCGACAGATAGGCATCGGCCACGGTGGTATCCCCGCGTCCGATCAGCTTCATCAGCGGGCTCGCCTCATGGCTGACCGAAATCTGGGTGAAACCGATCCGGCGCGCGATTTCGGCGGCAAGGCGCTCATGCGCCGGGTGGCGGTAGCCGTGCAGAAAGACGATCGCCACGGCGCGGATGCCGGTTTCATAAAGCCGGCGCAGGGCGGCGCCGGCTTCCTCGGGATCGAGCGGGCGGAGAACCTCGCCCTCCGCCGTCACCCGCTCATTGATCTCGGCGACGGCCTCATAGAGCGGTTCCGGCAGGACGATATGGCGGGCGAAGATGTCGGGCCGGTTCTGGTAGCCGATGCGGAGCGCGTCGGCGAAACCCTTGGTGATGACCAGCGCCGTGCGGTCGCCCCGTCGTTCCAGGAGCGCGTTGGTTGCGACCGTGGTCCCCATCTTGACCGCCGCGATCGCCGCTTCCGGCAGCGCCTCCCCCGGCGCCAGGCCGAGGAGGTTGCGGATGCCCTCGATGGCGGCATCGGCGTAACGCTCTGGATTTTCGGACAGGAGCTTGGCCGTGACCAGCCCCCCATCCGGGCGGCGCCCGACGACATCGGTGAAGGTGCCGCCGCGATCGATCCAGAATTGCCACTTCCCCGCCATCGCCCGCTTCCTATCCCGCCTGCGCGGGAACGACGCCAAACCCGTAATTTTAGGTGCCAGACGGTCTGTAAGCCGGGTTCTGTCCTCGCAACTGCGATGGATGACCATTCCTCTGGGACGTCCGTTGCCGGACGCCTCGCGCGACCGACCCGGATGGCGGCGCGGAAACGCGCCCGGTCCTCGCCGGTGAACCGGCGGGACCAGCCATCCCTACTTGGTCTTGCTCCCGGTGGGGTTTACCCTGCCACCACCGTTGCCGGTGGCGCGGTGCGCTCTTACCGCACCCTTTCACCCTTACCGCCCGTCCCGCTCAGATAAGAGCGGGCAGGGTTTGGCGGTTTGCTTTCTGTGGCACTTTCCCTAGGGTCGCCCCCGCCGGGCGTTACCCGGCACCGTGTTTCCGTGGAGCCCGGACTTTCCTCCCTCCGCGAACGGAGAGCGGTCATCCAACCGTCTGGCACGGCGCATAAGTAATCAATCGCGCCGCCCTGTCAAACGGATGCCGCAAGAATTCCGATCCTTGCCGCCGTTTCCGCGTCGAGGATGCCGTCGCAGAGCGACGGGCGGTAATGGCGCTGAAAGGCGCGGAGGGTTTGGGGTATCGACGCCGTCTCATAGCCGATCCGCGCCAATGCTTCTTGCGCCGCGAGCGGATCGGCTTTCGCCGTTGCCTGTGCGAAATCCGGCATGTATCCGATCCCTTCCTGCGCCAGAAAGCCCCAATCGAACAATTCTCCGGGATCGCTTTTGCGCTGGGGTGCCACGTCGGAATGCCCGAGCACCCGGTGCTGCGGGATCGGGTGCCGTGCCAGGATATCCCGGCTGAGCGCCGTCAGTGCCGCCATCTGCAAGGCGGGGAAGGGCCGGTAGCCGAATTCATGGCCCGGATTGACCAGCTCGATCCCGATGGAGGCGCTGTTGATGTCCGTCTCCCCGGCCCAGAACGCCAAGCCCGCATGCCAGGCGCGGCGATGCTCCGGGGCCAGTTGCCAGATATGGCCGTCTTCCTCGATCAGGTAATGGGCGCTGACCCCGGCCTCCGGATCGCAAAGCCGCGCCAGCGCCGCCTCGGCGCTTTCCATGCCGGTATAGTGCAAGACCAGCATATCGACTGCCCGGCCTTCCGGACGGGCCCCGTGATTAGGCGAGGGGCGGGCGTGAATGCGCATGGAAAATCATAACAAAATAATGCCAGACTGTTCAGGACTTAAAGACCCCTCAGGAGCTTTCCCGCATGCCGGCACATTCGGATCATCATGGACACCACCACCATGCTCACCACCATGACCATGGCGGCGATGAGCGGCGGGTCGGGCTCGCCTTCCTGGTGCTGGCGGGCTTCACGCTGCTGGAGGTGACTGGCGGGTTGCTTTCGGGCTCGCTGGCGTTGCTGGCCGATGCCGGGCACATGGCATCGGATGCGGCGGCGCTCGGCATGAGCTGGCTGGCCCTCCGTGTCGGGCGGCGCCCCGCCGATATCGAGCGCAGCTACGGCTATCGGCGGCTCGAAGTCCTGGCCGCTTTCGTCAATGGCTGCACCTTGTTCGTGATCGCCGGGTGGATCGTGGCGGAAGCGGCGTCGCGCATCGCCGAACCGGTTCCGGTGCGGGGGATGCTGATGCTTCTCACCGCCATTGCCGGGCTGTTCGCCAATCTCGGCGTGTTCTACATCCTGAACGGCGCCAACCGGCGGAATCTCAACATCCGGGCCGCCTGGCTGCATGTCATGGGCGACGTGCTGGGCTTTGCCGTCGCCATCCTCGCCGCGATCGTCATCCTCTTTACCGGCTGGACCACCGTCGATCCGATCCTGTCGATCCTGGTCGCCGGGCTGATCCTGAAAAGCGCTGCCGGCATCGTCCGTGGTTCAGGCCACATCCTGCTCGAAGGCACGCCGCCCGGCGTCGATCCGGAAATGCTGAAGCAAGATCTCGTCGCCACGATCCCCGCCGTGGCGGAGGTGCATCACATTCATGCCTGGTCCCTGACGGAAGAGGAAACCGTCGTCACCTTCCATGTCCGCACCTCGCCGGACGCCGATCCGGCCTCCGTGATCCCCCTCATCAATCAGCGGCTGAAACACCGCTTCGGCATCGCCCATTCGACCATCCAGGTCGATCCCGGCCCCTGCCCGGATGAACAACATTGCTGATCCCAGGTGCCCCTTGAAACCCTCCCCCTTGATGGGGGAGGGTTTGGGTGGGGGTGATGGTTCTACGATGTTCTGAAGTTTGTCATGCGTGCGCCCGACGGATCCGTCGGCGCGACGCTGTTCCAGTGTCCGTTTTCACCAGCGGGAGCGCGGCGAGATCACCCCCACCCAACCCTCCCCCATCAAGGGGGAGGGCTTTACGCATACGACCGGCGGCAGCCTTACCTTACCGGCGCCCGTTCGGCGGGGGCGCCTGGACCGAGGGGTTGAGGCCGGAGACGACGAAACTGGATGGCGGCGTGGGACCGATGCGGCCGGTTGCCGACATCGGCTGGGCCAGAAGTCCCGCATCCCCGCCGAAGCCCGTGAATTCCGCCCGCCGATAGGCGATGTATTCGGCGATAAGCTTCGCCCGCTGATCCGGCAGGAGCGCCATGTTGCGGGGAAATTCCGAATTATCCAGCCGGTGCAGGAAGGAGTTCAGTGTTTGCCCATCGACATGGAATTTCCGGCTGCCGGCATTGCTGAAGAAATAGCCGCCATAGGTCTGGGTGTGTTTTCCGCCCGGTGCCGGATCGAAATCATAGACGCCATAGCCCTCGGTTTCGGCGCTGTCGCCGATGGCCTGGGCGTGGGCGGTGAATTTCAGCCGGTAATCCGCATATTCCGAGATGTCGGTAAAGAACCGCCCGATGATCCGCCCGGTGGAATCGTAATCGATGCCGGAGACGACGTATTTGCCGTCGTGGAAATCGACGCTGACCACGGTGCCGGAAACGATGTCGCGATGGCCTTCGTCATAGACGATCGAGATCCACTCGCCTTCGATATTCGCCTTGCCCATCATGAATTTCCGCAGGGCAGGCGAGTTGTTGAAGGCGAATTCGACCGTTTTCGACAGGAACGCGTAGGTGACGATGAAGACGATCAGCAGGATCGTATATTCGACCTTGTAATCGGTGACCTGTTCCGGCTCCCCCAGCGCCCTGAGGATGCTCTCCTTGAACAGCATGCCTGCGACGACCAATGTGACGACGCCATTGGTGATTGTGCGGCGCCATTTTTCCAGCTTTCGAACCATGTTGGCCTGCCCGGTATCGTGTGTTGCCCCCCATGCAGCCCGGCCGGGCGGCACCCCTGCATGATAGCTCCCATCGCCTCAGCGTCAAACGATGATAAAATAGTCAGAACATCCGTTCGAAAAAGCCGATCGTAAAATCGACCGGCATGTCGAAGACTCCGGCATCGCCCGGATAGCGGGGCGGCATGGGCGGGACCGGGGAGGCGGCATGAACCATCTTTTCCGCGGCTTCGTCGAGCAGCGGGAAACCGGAGCTCTTGACGATCGACACTTGCCGGACGGTGCCGTCCCGGCTGATCCCGATGGAGAGCACGACGCGGCCTTCCTGCTTTTGCTCGATCGCCGCTTCCGGATAGGTCTTGAATTTGCGAATCCAGCGGCGGACGCGTTCGAGATAATCATCGCCCGGACCGCCGCTATCACCGAAAAAGCCCTGCCCGGTCCCGGAGGCGCCCGTTCCGGCCCCGGCCCCGGCTCCTGCTCCCGAACCGGCCCCGGCCCCGGTGCCCGAGCCCTGGCTGGCCGTGGGGGCCGTCGGCGAAGCTGCGGGTGACGCGGTTGGAGGCGCCGGCTGGACGGGCGAGGGCGGAATTGGTGCCGGTTGCGGCTTGCGCAGAACCGGCTTCTTCTTGGGCGGCGGCGGGCGGGGCACGGGCGGCAGGATCGGGATTTCGGCGGGCTTGGTCTCGGCTTCGCTTGGTGCCGGCGGTGAAGGCGGCGGAGCGGCTTGGGCCTGGGCCGGAGTCTCGCCCCCGCCGCCGCCCGCTTCCCCGCCGGAGCCTGGGCCTTCGAACACCATCCGCACCGTCACCGGCGGCGGAACCTCAAGCGGCGGCTTCTCGGCGATGAGCCAGTGCAGCGGCACCAGCAGCGCCAGATGCAACAACAGCGACAAGGGGAGCGCCGCGCGGTGCAGGCGCTCCCGGCGAGGAACCCCTTGGCGGGGAACCTCTTCCGTGGGCGTGTCGTTCGGCGCCGATCGGAGAACTTGGCGTTATCCCCGATTCATCCGGTTGCGGACGAGGTCTTCGACCACGCCCGGATCGGCCAGCGTCGAGATGTCGCCGAGGTTCTCATGCTCGTCGGCGGCGATCTTGCGGAGGATGCGCCGCATGATTTTGCCGGACCGGGTCTTCGGCAGGCCCGGCGCCCACTGGATGAGATCCGGGGTGGCGATCGGGCTGATTTCCTTGCGGACCCAGTCGATGAGTTCGCGGCGCAAGGGCTCGGTCGGCGACGCATCGGCGAGAAGCGTCACATAGGCATAGACGCCCTGTCCCTTGATGTCGTGCGGATAGCCCACCACGGCGGCCTCGGCGACCATCGGATGCGCGACGAGGGCGCTTTCGATCTCCGCCGTGCCGAGGCGATGGCCGGCGACGTTCAGCACATCATCCACGCGCCCGGTGATCCAGTAATAGCCGTCGGCATCCCGCCTTGCGCCGTCGCCGGTGAAATAGCGGCCGGGGAAGGCGGAGAAATAGGTCTCGATGAAGCGCTGATGGTCGCCATAGACGGTGCGCATCTGCCCTGGCCAGCTATCGGCGATGCAGAGATTGCCTTCCGCCGCCCCTTGAAGCAGCTTGCCCGCATTATCGACGATGACCGGTTTGACGCCGAAGAAGGGCCGGGTGGCGGAGCCGGGCTTGGCCGCGATGGCGCCGGGCAGGGGCGAGATGAGGATGCCGCCGGTTTCGGTCTGCCACCAGGTATCGACGATCGGGCAGCGCTCTTCGCCCACAATCCGGTGATACCAGAGCCAGGCCTCGGGATTGATCGGCTCCCCGACCGAGCCCAGAAGCCGCAGCGAGGCGCGGCTCGTATGCGTGACCCAGCTTTCGCCTTCCCGCATCAGCGCGCGGATCGCGGTCGGGGCGGTGTAGAAGATATTGACCTTGTGCTTGTCGATGACCCGCCAGAAACGCGAGGGATCGGGGAAGTTCGGCACGCCCTCGAACATGACGGTGGTGGCGCCGTTGGCCAGCGGCCCATAGACGATATAGCTGTGCCCGGTCACCCAGCCGACATCGGCGGTGCACCAATAAATGTCGCCATCATGATAATCGAAGACATATTGATGGGTGATGGCGACATGGACGAGATAGCCGCCCGTCGTATGCAGGACGCCCTTGGGCTTGCCGGTCGAGCCCGAAGTATAGAGGATGAAGAGCGGGTCCTCGGCGCTCATTTCCTCGGGCTCGCAGGCGGGGCTCACTTGGCCCAGCAATTCGTGATACCAGAAATCCCGGCCCTCGCTCCATCCGATGCTTCCGCCCGTCCGCCGAACCACGATCACCGAGGCGACGTCCGGGCATTTTTCGAGCGCCGCATCGACATTGGCCTTCAAGGGAATCTTGCGCCCGCCGCGGACGCCTTCATCGGCGGTGATGATGATGGTGGAGGCCGCGTCCTGGATGCGGCCCGAGAGGCTCTCGGGAGAGAAGCCGGCGAAGACGACAGAATGCACCGCCCCGATCCTGGCGCAGGCCAGCATGGCGAAGGCCGCTTCCGGGATCATCGGCAGATAGATGGTGACGCGGTCGCCCTTCTTGACGCCGCGCGCCTTCAGGACATTGGCGAGGCGGCAGACATTCTCATGCAGCTCGGCATAGGAGACATGGCGATGCTCATGCGGGCTGTCGCCCTCCCACAGGATCGCCGTCTGATCCGCGCGGGCGGCAAGATGCCGGTCGATGCAATTGTAGGAGGCGTTCAACGTCCCGTCTTCGAACCAGCGGATGCCGACATCGCCGGTAAAGCTCGTGTTCTTCACCTTGGTATAGGGCTTGACCCAGTGCAGCCGCTTCCCCTGGTCGCCCCAGAACGCCTCGGGATCGGCGATCGAGGCCTCATAGAGCTTGAAATAGCCGGCCTCGTCGATCCAGGCGGTTTCCGCAAGCCCTTCTGGAACCGGAATGAGCGTCGTGCCTGACATGAAAATCCTCCCAGTGGGTTTTTTTGATCTGGGGAGATAATGGAACAAGCCTAAGGCGATTTCCAGCCGGTCATTGGGGGCAGGGGGGAGGGGCGCCGTAATGCAATGCTGTGATTCAAGAAAAATCTAAACCGCCGCCGTAATCAAGGGTGGAATGCGCCTGCGCTTGCCGTCCGATCCGATTTAGGGGCGGCGATAGGCCATGTCGCCGCCGGTCGAATTCACCATAAGCTCCCTCTGCATTTCGATGGCGTTAATCTGCGCCTGGTTCAGGCCCTGGCCTTTCGGATCCCATTTGGCTCCACGGGTCGCGGCTTCCTGAGAAATATTTGATCCAACGTGTTTCCTGGCTGGAACTCTATTCATCGACTGAAGCCGGACTCTTTTCATGGGAGCCAAGGAAACTCTTTTCATGGGGGATAGCGTGACCCTCCTCATGGGAGCCAGGGACACTCTTTTCATGGAACCGTCTACGGCTCCTTTCGGAGAAGCGGCACAAGGGACCGTGCCTCCTTGATTTGTGCATCCCGCCGCAGAGGCATGAGCAGAAAACAGTAGCCAAACAGCAATAAATCCCGCCATGATTCCGACGTTCATTTAAATTCTTCCTGTCAGGTAAGGTCTGACCGAATTTTAATGGCGATTTATTACAAAACGGCGAGAGTCGGCTGATCGGCTGAGAATTTGTATCTGCTCAACTCCCCGCCCCCGCACGGGGGCTTCCATAGGGCTAGGTGAAACGCTTTCACGCAAGAGGTTGACACGAATTTGCGATTACGATTCAACCTATGGATGATACCGCTTCCGCCGCTGCCCGACCTTTCCGGGCTTTCGCTCGGTGACAGAGCCTGCCTTGCCGTGGCCGGTTCCCTTGGCCTGCCGGCATTGACCGCCGATCAGGCATGGATGCGGCTCGATACCGCCCGGATTATCCCGGTCCGGTCGTGACGCGCCGTCAGTGCTTGCCCGGATCGAGCTTCACGCCCCGCCGTTCCGAAATGATGTAGCTCAGGAGGGCGGTCATCTTGGGATCGTCGGCGGCGAGGGGGGTGCCTTCGAGGGGGTTTTTGATGCACCAATTCACCATTTCCCAAAGCTGGGCGACTTTTCCGAATTGCTTCTGGAATTTGGGATAGGTCTCGGGATGGGTGTTGGCGGCGTTGGGGTGGCATTGCGCGCAGACGACGCCGTTCTTGCCGAGGCCGCCATCGGTGAACAGCGCGCGGCCCTGATGGACGACCACTTCCTGTTCGGCGGCCCAGCGGTCGAGATCAGTTTTGTCGAAAGGATCGGCATAGGCTTGGACGCCGATTCCGGCCATCAGCAGCGCCGCCATGGCGAGACTCTTCTTGTGCATGATCTTCTCTCCGGATCAATAATACGTATCAGTAATGCGTCTGCGGCGGGATGCGGCTGCTATCGGCCTGATAGGCGAGATCGGTGGGATGGCCGAGGTTTTCGCTGAAGGCGACGTTCCGCGTTCCGTTTTCGGGCAACAGGTAGTGTGCGGCGACGCGGCCCGAATGGATGTCGATGAATTGCCAGCCGGTGGCGTCGCGCTCAAAGAAGGAATCGGCCCGGTTCATCGGCACGGTGAGTTTCGGCAGATAGCTTTCCGCCTGCGCATAGCTCTGCGGATAGGGCCAGGGCCAAGCGGTCGCCATCACCGCGTTGAAGCTGATAGTGCCGATCTGATTGTATTGGATCTGGTGGACATGGCCGTAGATGACGTTCACTTGCCGGAAGGGCGCCAGCAAGGCTTGCACCTCCTCGGCATCGTCGGTCCAGAAGTTCCAGCCCTTATAGATCTTCTGAAGCGGTGAATGCGAGAACACGACCAGCGGCGTGTCCCGGCTGATATTGGCGAGATCCTGCTTCAGCCATTCGCGCTGTTCCGCGCCGACCATGAAAGGTGAGCCGTTCGGATTGTCGAGATCCGCCATTTCCGCCATCCGGCGCTCCGGCGTCGGCCAGCGGTGATGGGTCCATTCGTCGGTGGTCAGGATCGAATTGAGGGTGACGAAATGAACGCCCTTATGGTCGAAGCTGTAGGAGTGGGGCCCGAAGAGCTTCGACCAATATTTCCCGAGGTCGAGATAATAGTCATGCTCGCCCATCACCATCCGGGGCTTGATGCGCAAGGCGGACAGAATTTCGGCGCCGTGATCGAGTTCCTCCGGCTTGCCGAGCTGCGCCAGATCACCGCCGAACATGACGAAATCCGGCTTCGGGTCCATGAGGTTGCACTCGGCCACGGCCCGGATCAGGCCGCGATCCCAGTTGCGGACGAACTCGGTGCCCTTGATTTGCTGAATATGCGCGTCGGAGATATAGGCGAAAGTGAAGCTCTGCGCCGGATCGGCAAAGGCCAGCTCGACGAGGCTTAGCGGCAGCGTGCCGGCGGCAATCGCGGCCCCGCCGGCTTTCAGACCGGTTTCCAGAAAGGAGCGGCGGGTCATCCGGCTTGGATCGATGGGCTTCATATCCGTCTCCTCCCTCACTTCACGGAAGCTTTGGCGATCTCGGGGCTGGTCAGCGATTTCAGGAACGCCACCAGTTCTTCTTTCTGTGCCGCATCGAGGTTCAGCGGACGGATGCCGCCCGACTGGAAGGCATTGGCCGGTGGATCGCTGTCTTTGACCCGCCCGCCATTATTGTAGAAATCGACGACCTCCTCAAGCGTGGCCAGACTGCCGTCATGCATATAGGGGGCGGTCAGCTCGATGTTGCGCAGCGTCGACGTCTTGAAGGAGCCGAGATCGTCCCAGCTATCGGTGACGGCGAAGCGCCCGAGTTCCGAGGTGCTTTTGTTCGACAGCACCGCGATATCGACATTGGCGCCGCGCTTTTTCGCCGCCGAGAAGGCGCTGACCATGGCCGGCGCGTCCTTGTCGATCTTCCCGAACCCGACATTCAGATTGTGAAAGCGCCCATCGGTGAAGAGTGCATGGGTCTGCGAAATCGTGTGGCAGGAGACGCAACGGCCCTGACCGATGAAGACCTCGAAGCCGCGTTTGGCATTTTCCGGCAGGGCCTGTTCATCATGGCCGAAATACCAGCGGTCGAACGGGGAATTGCCGGAGATCTTGGTGCGCTCGAAGGCGGCGATGGCTTGGCTGACCTCACGCATGGTGATTTGGGCGCCGGTCTTGCCGAAGGCCTCGCTGAACAAGGGGCCGTATTCGGCATCGCTCCGCACGATCTTCAGGATGGGATCATGATTCGGAAGCCCCATCTCCACCGGGTTCAGGAATGGCTGCTGCGACTGCGCCTCCAGCGTCGGCTCGCGTCCATCCCAGAATTGCAGGCGGTTATAGGCGGCGTTCAGCACCGTCGGCGCGTTGCGCGTGCCGGTCAGATTGTTGATGCCGAGCGACACCGAAAGCGGCGAGTCGGTGAAAGCCTTCGCCGCATCGTGGCAATTCGCACAGGCGACCTGCCCGGTGGCGCTGAACCGCTTGTCCAGGAACAGCTTTTCGCCAAGCTTGATCTTGGCCGGGCTTTGTGGGTTGTCCGCCGGAACCGGTACTGCGGGCAGTCCCAATGGTAGCGGCGGTTCCGCCGCCATCGCCATAGAACAAAGTACCCCGGCCACAAGCACCGTCGAAAGCATCGCGATCAGGATCGTCCGCATCCGGCCCCTCCTCCCATTTTGGGAAGGAGTGTAGGGGCACGATGAAAAGGCGCAAATCGTCCTTTAGACTTATACGCGGGCTGATTAAGTTTTGGGGTGTGCCAATGGGCGAGCGGTAATTCTCATTTTGGCCAATGCCAGCGCCCGTCCTCGCTGCAAAAGCATCAAGCGTCCTTCGAGACGCGGCCCAAGAGCCGCTCCTCAGGATGAGGTGTATCTGTGATGGCACTAAGAAAAATCCTCATCCTGAGGAGGCCCCCTTGAGGGCCGTCTCGAAGGACGCACCACCGATGTCCAGCCCGCCGCCGTTTACTGGCGCTCCAGTTCTCCGTAGACGTTGAGAACCGCCTGCGCCATCGTCTTTATATTGAAACGCTCGCATCCTTGCCGGGCACGCTCGCCCCATCGCCGGCGCAGGGTGTCGTCGTTCAGGAGGGAGCGCAAGGCGCTGGCCAGGGCCCCGGAATCCTTAGGGGGAATGAGGAGCCCCGCCGCCCCGGAATCGAGTTGCTCGGGAATGCCGTCGACATGCGTGGCGATGATCGGGCAGCCGGCTTCGCGCGCTTCAAGGATGACGAGCGGGCATGAATCGCGGTGCGATGCGAGCACGAAGACATCCGCCGCCAGCAGATAGGGCCGGGGATCCTTGACGAAGCCGAGGAAATGAATGCGGTCGCCGACCGGGCTTTCCGCCGATCTTGCCTCGAACTGGGCGCGCCCGCAGCCATCGCCCACGAGATAGAGTTGGGTGGAGGGGAAATCGGCGGCGATCATCTCGAAGGCGTCGATGAGATCGGCGATCCCTTTCCGCTCATACATTCCGGCGACGGTCACGATGGCGGGATGCTGCAATTCCACCGGAACGCTGCTCGACAGGAGCGGCAGCCTTGGGCTCCCGATGGTGCCGTTCATGACGACTTTGAGCTTGTCCTGGGGCACGCCGTGGGCCGACATGGAATCGGCAACCGAACCGCTCACCGATATGACCCGCTCCGCCAGCCCCATCAGGGTCGAGCTTTTCTCATGGATATTGTGAACATGGGAAACCAGATGCAGCGGGCGCCCGGCGGGGACGAATCTCGCCGTCAGCATCCCGGCCTTCATATGGCAATGCACGATTTGGGGCCGGAATTCGTCGACGACGTGCCGGTAACTCGGCACCAGACGGATCACATTGGACGGGCTCCGAAAATTCTGATCCAGGATAAAGTGCTGGATGCCCAGCGATTCGAGCAGCGGAACATAGCTTCCCCCGGAGGAAGCGATCGCCACCCTTTGGCCCAGATCGCATTGCCCCGCCGCGATATCGATCGCGGCGTTGATGATGCCGTTTCCCACCTCTTCGACATCGTCCAGAAGATGCAGGATTCTAAGGTTCGTCCGCATGGTCATACCACCCCTGTCCCGCCGATCGAGATCACTGTTACGGCGGCCGAAGCGTTGAAAGAGATGCGCTGTGAATTGGTGAAAACCGAGGCGGGGGCGGTGCCGTGGGTGTTTGGGACGAATACCGTCCCGCTCGCCTTCGCGGAAAGCACCAGATTCATCGGGAAAGTGGCCGTGCCGGACAAGACCGCTTCTTGGCGGTGGGCATCCCAGACTTCAACTTGCTCCCAAACGGCAAGCCAGAAGCCGTGGTCGCGTTTTTGAAGAAGGAGCATCCGCGTTTCCCGGGTTTTTCCTTCGAGCTTGAATTCCAATCCGTCCGGCACAAAGCTGCCCTCACCTGGATCCTTCAGTAATCTGGTGATGGCGCGGAGCGCCGTGAAGGCCGGTTTGGGGCTGAAATCGTGGTGCAGGAGCCCAAGGCTATCTTCCCAGGAGCCGTCTTCCCGCTCATCGACCAGTTCGTAGAGATCGGTATAGGCGACGCCCGCGCGAAAGTTCTCGAAGTAGAGGCGGGGAATGAGGATGGCCGCCATATCGGGCGGCATCGGTCCGTTGCCTCCCGGCGCATCGCTGCCTCGGGGCTGCTGCGTGGAATATCCGGTCTCGGAAACCACGATCGGCTTGCCCGGCGCCATCATCGCCGCATGCGATACGATCATATCCTGGAGCGAATCACTTGGCTGGCAGCCGCCCGGACAGGGATGCAGATTGGCGTAATCGACATAGGCCCCGATATCCCCAAGCTGCCGGAATACGGAAGTCCGGTTGGTCTGGGCGAGGCTTGGGGCGACGATCCTGATATGGGCAGTAACGGGATTTTCCCTCAATAGATGCGAGAGGGCGGCGATATAGTTTCGCGCCACCGTCGCCCAGGCCTCGCCGCCATTGACGTCCATTTCGTTGGGCCCTTCGGCTCCCCAGATGCATCGGGCAAAGTCCGGATTCTCCCAAAGTGCCGCGGCGGCGGCCGTGGCCGAATGTTCGCGCGGATCGCAGACGAGCATGATCTTGATGCCGTGGCCGGCGAGCTGCTCATAGGCATCCATGAGATCTGGGGCCTTGGTGAAGCCGGTCCGCAGATGCGCGAAGCCTCCGTCCAATAGCGCCGACATCCAGGCGGACCGATTGCCATAGGCCGTATCGTCGTAACTCGCATGAATGTTGACGCCGATGCTCGCGCCGAAATCCGCCGCCGCTTTGGCGGGGTGCCTGGCGGATTCCTCCCGCATCACGATCGGTCCCTGGGCCAGGATCCGTTCCCGGGCTGCGATCAGTTCGGGGGTGCCGGCAGCCAGGACGCCAAGTCCCGCCAATTTGAGGAGGCCCCGGCGGGAATGATGCACCGTGGCAAACCTCGGATGCATATTTGCCATTTAATCCCCTTTTCTCCCCAGCGGAAGCACGTGCAGGTGAACACCGATGTTCCGGAAAGGGTTCCGGCCTCGGCATTTCCGGCGGCGGGGCGAGGCGGCAATCAGGAGATGCGCGGCGATAAAGATAAAAAATCGGTATAGCTGAATTGATGCGTCAATAATAAATCCACAAAACCAACCAAGCCGATCAATCTGCCGTAAGCTACGTCGCCTTAGCAATGAAGCCTCGTGATTAAACAACTTAAGGTTAATCTAATGGCTAAAGCATGTGCAGTCCTCGGCGCTTAAAGCCGGAACGGATTTCATCTGGCATTGATGCCTCTGAAGGCGGGGCGGTCTTCCGCCCTGCCTTCACGGCTCATTGATCGATGCCGGTGGAACTTTCGGTGTCAAAACGCGTCTTCCTAGGCTTCGACTCCTGGGAAGAAACATTACGATGCGTGAGCAAGAGGATCTCTGTTTCGAGGCGGCTTCGTGCCGTGTCGATAAGGCCAAGATCGCCGTAACGGGAAGATTTCCCAGCCGGGCGCCAGAGCGCCCGGCGCCGCGCGTCCAATGCGGACCATCTCGCCACGCCACGTCTTTCCTTCTCCCCAAGAGTGTCGATGCCGGTCTGGATCAAGAATAGGCCGGAACGATTTTTCTGTTTCTGAAAGGAAAGACGGTATGTTCGCTGATGCGTGCCAAATTGAATCCGGGACATCCATCGAAACGGATCTTTGCATCATCGGCGGCGGCGGCGCCGGCATCACGCTTGCCCGTGAGTTCGTCGGAACCGGCACGGAAGTCTGCCTTCTCAATGCGCATGTCCTGGGCCTCCGGGCGAGCAGCGACGCGCGGTATCTGACGCATATCGAAATCGGCACCCTGTCCGGCAGGCGTTTCAAGGTCCGGGCCAAACGGTTCATTCTCGCCACCGGGGGCATCGAGAATGCCCGCCTGATGCTGCTCTCCAACGACGTGGCGCCGGCGCTTCGCCTCGCCCCCCATCTGAAGCGGCGGGACGCCCCGGCCAGCCATGTCCGGGTCATGACGGAGCGGCAAATGGAACTGGGCGAATGAGCGCGTCCGGCACGGCTTATCTCCTGATCGCTCTGGCGGCAGCGGGGCCGGTCCCTGGGGGCTATGACGGCTGGTGGGTGGCGGGGGCGCCGGCCATGGATGCATGCCCGGCGGCCAATCTGCGCATCTTCGTCGAGGATGGCTTGATCAACGGAACCGTCGTGATCGGTCAGCAATCCTTGGCTCTGCAGGGAGAAATCTCGGAGGACGGCAACGCGCTGATCTCGGCTGTGGGCTTTTTCGCACAGGCAAGCTTCGGTGAAAACGGCGTCGAGTTGTCCTTCCGCGATGCCTGCGGCCAGCGCCGTGCGATCGGCGACAGGGTCGAAGCCCAGTAGAGGCAAAAGAAAGAAATTCGGAACGAAAATACTCGCCGGAAGTTCACCGGATGGTTTGTGCGTTATTAGCGGGTGAGAAATTGATGACTGCCGAGGATATCGATTTCCAGAGAATGATCGGCGCCCTGAAGCGCCAATGGAAGCTCATCGCGGCGGTGACGCTGGGCCTTGGCATGGCTTCGGCTGCCGGGGTGCTGATGCTGCCGAATTGGTACATGGCGGAGGCGGTGCTTCTCGTCGATCCGCAGGCGAGCAAGATCGGCGCCGTCGATGTGGCCGCCGGCCAGAACCCGCTCGATCCGGGGAAGGTCCGAAGCGAGGTCGAACTTGCCACGGATGGCGGCGTGGTCGCCGATGTGATCAAGAAGCTCGATCTGACGACCGACCCGGAATTCCGTGCTTTCACGGTGCCGCCGGCGCGGTCTCCTTGGGCATCCTACTTCTCCTCGCTTGGCTTGGCGGCGATTCAGGCGGAAGAGACGGCGGATCCGGTTCAGAAACTGTCGAAGATGCTCTTGAAGCATGCCGGCGTGCATAATGACGGCCGCTCCTACATCATCCGCCTTTCCTTCGAATGGACGGATCCTGAAAAAGCGGTGCGGATCGCCAACACCTGGTCCGATGTCTATCTGCAACGCCAGCTCGCCGTCAAATTCGAGATGGCGACGAAGACCGAGGCGTGGCTGCGGGAGCGGACCGCCGAGCTTCAGAAGACCGCCGCCGAGTCGGAACGGGCGGTGCAGGAATATCGGGACGCGCATCAGCTTCTCGAAGTGAAGGGCGCCACCATCGGGCAGCAGCAGCTCAACGAGCTGAACACGCAGCTCGTGCTGGCGGGGGCCGACCGGGCGCAGAAGGAGGCGATCGTCGCCCAGGCCCGGCAGAATTCGCTCGAATCCACGAGTCCGGTGCTGAATTCGGCGCTGATCCAGAGGCTGCGCGAGCAGGAGGCCGACATATCGCGCCGCCTCTCCGAGCTTCGGGTCAATTTCGGCGAGGAACACCCGGCGGTGAAGCGCGCGCGCGGCGAGCGCGACGATGTCGAGCGCAAGATTCATGGAGAGATCGCCAAGGTCGCCATGTCCGCCGAAACCGATGCGGCCTCGGCGCGCGGACGCGAGGCCGAGATCAAGCGGCAGCTCGACAAGATCCGCGTGGGCGCCATCGAATCCGACGGCGCCCAGGTGCGGCTGAAGCAGCTTGAGCGCGAGGCCCAGGCGAACCGGGCGCTTCTGGCGCAGTTCATGCTCCAGCTTAAGGAAGCGACCGCGCGGGAGGGGCTGGAGCGGCCCGAGGTCCGGCTTGTCTCGGCGGCGGTGCGGCCGGAGGGCCCGTCCTTTCCGAACCGGGCCTTGCTGATCGCACTGGGTTTCCTCGGCAGTGCCTCGATCGGGACGGTCGCGGGCTTCGGGCGCGAGCGGTTCTCCCTCCGGTTCGCCGATCCGGCCTCGCTCCGCCTGGCCACGGAGATGCCGTTGCTCGGCATGATCCCGGAGGTCCGGCTGCGGCGCGGGATGCGGCTTGCCGATTATGTCCTGTGCTGGCCGCGTTCGGAATTGGGCGAGGCGGTGCGGACCATCCGCACGCGGCTTTACGTCGCTCTTGCCGCCGGGCTTCAGAGCGAGACGGCGTTGCGGGGACGGGTGGTACTGATAACCTCCTCCGTCTCGGATGAGGGCAAGACGACGCTTGCCGTGGCGCTGGCGCGGAGTGCCGCCCGTGGCGGCAAGCGCGTGCTCCTCGTCGATGCCGATCTGCGCCGCGCCGCCGTCGGCAGGGCGCTCGGGGGCGATCTCGAAGCCGATGATTCGGTGGAGATCGGCAATGGCGGGGCCGGCCTCGATTTGGTGAAGAGCCAGGAAGGCGAGTGGCGCGGCGAGGAACGCTTCCATGGCGAAGGGGAGGGCTTCGACGCCCTCGTCTCCGTCGATCGCGTCTCCGGGCTGCATTATGCCGTCCCGGCCTGCCCCGGCGAAGATCCGCAGGAGGTTCTAGGCTCCTGCGCGATGCGGGACTTCATCGAGCGGGCGCGTTCGATCTACGAACTCGTGATCATCGATTCACCGCCGGTGCTGGTGGTGTCCGATGCGGTGGTTCTGTCGGGCCTTGCCGACGGAATTCTCTATGTAATGCGGTGGGAGCGGACGCCGCGCGCGGCGGTGATGGGCGCGGTGCGGGTGCTGCGCGATGCCGGCGGCGTTTTCGTCGGCATGGTGATGTCGCGCGTCGATACCAAGCGGATGCTGGGCGAGTGGGTTGCCGAGACCGGCAGCCTGTCGGGCCGCTATCACGATTATAGCCGCGATCCCAGCGCCTTGGAGCCCCGTCCCGCCCGCTTGCTGGGGCAAGGCAAGGCCTAAAAGCTTTATCGAAGCCTGGGCTTCGACCGAAGTCCAGGCTTCACCGAAGTCTGATCCGCAACACAGCTTGGCAACCTCGGGAGAGGACAGCATGGTGTCACGTTTATCTGTTGCCATCGTTCATGACTGGCTGGCGGCGCTGGGTGGAGCCGAGCGGGTGTTGGGAGAAATTCTCGACCTTTATCCCGATGCCGATATCTTCACGGTCGTCGATGTCCTGCCGCCGGAGCAGCGGGGCTTCCTGCGCGGGCGTCCGGTCAAGACCTCGTTCATCCAGAACCTTCCCTTCGTCGCACGCCATTACCGGCACTACCTGCCGCTGATGGGGTTCGCGGTCGAGCAGTTCGATCTGTCGAACTACGATCTCGTGATTTCCAGCAGTTTTGCCGTGGCCAAGGGCGTGCTGACCGGCCCTGATCAGGTGCATGTCAGCTATGTCCATTCGCCGATGCGCTATGCCTGGGATCTTCAACACCGGTATCTGGCTACGGCGCAGCTCGAACACGGGCTGAAATCCTTCTTGGCACGCTGGCTTCTCCACAAGATGCGGATCTGGGATGTGCGCACCATCAACGGGGTCGACCGCTTCATCGCCAATTCCCATTTCATCGCCCGGCGGATCCGCCGGGTCTATGGACGGCCCTCGCTGGTGATCTATCCGCCGGTCGATCTCGACCGCTTCAAGCCGGTCGCACGCAAGGATGATTACTACGTCACGGTCTCAAGGCTGGTCCCCTATAAGCGCGTGGATCTGATCGCCAGCGCCTTCGCCGCCATGCCGGAGCGGCGGCTGGTGATCGTGGGCGACGGACCGGAAATGCAAAGGGTCAAGGCGGCGGCCGGAGCCGCCGCCGGAGCCAATATCGAGATCATGGGCTATCAGCCGGATGATGTCGTGCGCGATCTCATGAGCCATGCCCGCGCCTTCGTCTTCGCCGCCGAGGAGGATTTCGGCATCACCGCGGTGGAGGCGCAGGCCTGCGGTACGCCGGTCATTCTCTACGGCAAGGGCGGCGGTCTGGAGACGGTGCGCGGTCAGGGCACGTCGAACCCGACCGGCATCTTCTTTCAGCACCAGACGCCCGAAAGCCTGATCGCGGCGGTGGAGGCGTTCGAATCCCTGACCCCAGGGCCCAGCGCCGCCGCCTGCCGCGCCAATGCCGAGCACTTCTCCCCGGAACGTTTCCGCGAGCGCTTCACCTTCGTCGTCGAATGCGAGCTTGCCCGCCTCAAAGCCGAATTGGCCGCCGCCGATGGCCCCAAGGAAGTGCCGGTGCCGGAAACCCTTGTCGCTTGAAAAGAAACGGGTGCTTGACTGCGGCGCGCGCGAATATAGTCGCCGTCCCCTTTGACGTCATGCCCGGCCTTGTGCCGGGCATCCACGCCTCTCCGCGTGCCCCGGCGGAGCCGATAAGGCTTGGTCATGCAGGGAATTCAATCCGTGCCGAACGAGATGCGGCACTGCGTGGATGGCCGGGACAAGCCCGGCCATGACGACTGGTGAAGCGGATATTCTTGCATGCTTACTTATTCCCCGGCGGTCCGGACGAATTCCATCCAGCTCTGGCCCGGCGCGGCACAGCTTTGGCCGTTGCTGGCCCGGAGTGTGATCCCGCCGAACTTCCAGAGGCGGCGCCAAGCGTCGATATCGAACAGCGCCACCTCATGGACCCGGCGCGTGAGCTTCCGCCGGATACCGCTACGGCCGAAGATGAGATAAAGCACCAGGCAAACCCCGGCGGCGCCGAAGCCGATGAGCGGCCCACCCTGCCAGAAGGCCGGGGCGCAGAGCAGCAGGGCGCCATAGACCCAGCGGTTGCTGTCGGCTTCGACGATGACCGGACTGTCGATGTGTTCGTGCCGTTTCATGTCGATCTCGATCCCGACCTTGCCCGCCTCGACGAGAAGGCGCAGGCGCCGCAGCAGATCGGCGGCGGTTTCCTCGATTCCGGGCGAGGGGATCGGCGAGGCGTTTTCGGGCGGCGCGTTTTCAGGCTGCGCGTTTTCAGGCAGGGTGACTTCGGGCAAGATGATTTCGGCCAAGGCGGTATTACTCCCCATCCTCCGGTTTTGCGAAGCATAGGGAGATCAGGGGCCTAGGCCAAGGTTGTTATGCTTCTCCCTTCCGATGCTCCCGGCTTTGCAGCAAGTGCACGACCTGGGTCCGGTTGGTGGCGTTGAGTTTCCGCATGATGTGGCGGACATGGATCTTGACGGTGCTTTCGGAGATGCTGAGTTCATAGGCGATGATTTTGTTGATCTTGCCTTCCTTCAGCTTCTCCAGAACCTCGCCTTCGCGCGGGGTGAAGCCGAGGAACAGCACGTCCCCCCCCGGATTGCCGGGGTCCGCCGACGGGGCGAGGCAACTGGTCAGGATCTCGTTGGGGAGGAAGGTGCCGCCGGCGACCACCAGCCGGACCGCGGCGATCAGCATGCCGATGTCGAGGGTCACCGGCACCACGCCGCGAACACCTAGCGCCAGCGCCTGCAGGGTGGAGCGCCCGTCGACGACGTTCGAGATGAGGATGACCGGGGCCGAACTGCGCGCGCGGATGCCCTGGAGCGCTTCGGCAACCCAGGGATCGGTAACCGGCACCCCTTGAATGTTGAACAGCACCACGTCCGGTGGCGGCGATACGCCGATGTCGTGATGGCTCGTCAGCCCCACGATCTCGAAGTCGCGGGCGCCGGGCCGGAGCGCCTGAACCACGCATTGCCGGCTCAAGGTCGCCGCGTCGATCAGCACCAGAAGCGTTTTCCTGGCGCCCCGCCCGAGTGCGGGCGACCGTGGTATCGCCGGCGGGATGGGCCGGCTCCCATCCTCCAGCACCGGAGCCGCCCTGACCGCTGTCTGTTCGCTCATGGTTATCCTCTATAAGTATTAGGCGGCGAAGCTTTCTTCGCCTGCCTGAACCATTGCCCGCAGGAAAACCGCCATCGCTGAATGAAGAACTGGCCCTTGGGAACCCCCCAAATCTTAACGCGGTGCGTGCTCCCAAAAACACTGTGGGGGTAGGTTAGTTGCATTGAAAAACAACACTGACATGCGGTGTTTTCGAGAATGCGGGGATGTCCCGGAAATTTTGACTCAGTGACGCAAACCGGACGCCGGAGCGGTGCCGGTGCCGGACGGACAAGAAAGCGGCATTTCCCGAAATTTATCGTTATGTTGTGTTGTGGGGCGTAGGTCGACGCTAGGTATTGCGTCCCATGGTCGTTCTGCCGGGGCTTGACCGGTGGCCGATAAGCCGGAAGTCGTATACGCCCTTTCCGGGCGCGGTCCGGGAGGCAGCCATGCCCCGGCGGCGGTGTAATCCGCTCATGGGTTCGAGGCCCAGCCCGCTCCGAGCCGGGGCATTTCGCGCGGAACGTGTACCGATCCCAGCGCTCTCCAGGGACTCAAGGGCAAACCGCTTGCCGCCGATAGCCGATTATTGCGCGTGTTGTGATAAAAGCGGGACGTTCCGCAAGCTCTTCATCGCGCATCAATGTAAAGAATGCCATGCGAAATAACTATGGCGCGTGCAAAAGTCGTGTTCGCGCCGGGGCTATTGTTCGAGAGCGAGGAAGCGGGCGTTTCATTTTGGATAGACCATTTGGAGAACTATCCACTTCCCGCAAAATTGGCAGAATGTCCTACATCGCCGATAGGGCGATTTCGAAACCGGATTTCAGATGGAGATGATGATGCGGAAATTCGCTTACGCGCTGCTCGCTCTTGCCGCCATGTCGACTGCCGCCGTCGCGCAGCCCACCAAGATGGATGACAGCCAACTCGCCGATACCTCTGCCGGCTTCTTCAATACGACCTGGAACTGGAGCAATGTCAGCCTCACCCAGGTGAACGCGCTCACCGCCTATTCCTTCAATGCCGCCCTCATTTTCTCCAATAGCCCGGTCAAGATCAAGTTCTAGGGCTTGAGGCGAAAAACGGGATGAAGCGCCCTCCCGCTTGAAGCGGGAGGGCGTTCCTGATGTGAGGCATTCCGATGCTCCCGGCCCCAAACCGGTGCCTGGGCGCGATCGGAGAGAGGTCTGCACTCTTAAACGGGGCAGCTCTTACAAGGATGGAGATCGCCATGAAAAAATTCGCTTACAGCTTGCTTGCTCTTGCGGCGATGTCTTCGGTGGCCCTCGCCGAGCCGGCGAAAATGACCGACAGTCAGATGGACGCCGCCACGGCCGGCTTCCTCAATACCACCGTCAATATCAGCGTTCCCGTCGTCCTCCAGATGAACGTTCTCAGCCTATATTCATCGAACTATGCGGTGCTGCTGTCCAATAGCCCGGTGCACATCAAGCTTAATGGCGTCAGCTATTAGCCTGAAAACAGGGAAGGCTCTCCCGCATCGGGGCAAAGAGCCTTCCTCGGCGCCTGGTCCCCGGACACGCGGATATGCGGGGCGGGGCCGTTGCCTCGCAGTTGCGCGGTCCCGTCCGGGAGGCCGGCGCTGTTGTACGCAAACGGTGGCGCGATGCTCTATGCCGTGAGGGTTACCCTGTCGAATGGAGAATGGAACGAGGCGATCCGGGCATGCGCGGACCAGATCAACGGGTTCAACGATGTCGATCGCCAACCCGCAAGCAAGCTTTTCGAAATCTACCGGACGGTCATGAAGATGGCGCTGAAACCCCATCATGACTGGCTTGAGGCGGGCGGGATTACAGCCGTGATCACCGCCGCCGAAACCGAGGGATCGTTCATTTTCTATTTCGACGAGGAGGCGCCGGCGCGGGCGTTCCGGGAACGGTTCGCCGGCTCCGCGCAGCCGGGAGCGGCGGGATCCGGCAGTTCGGTTTAGGGGCCGGGTGGTTTAGGGGCCGGGTGGCTTACGGGCTGGGCGGTTTAACGCGTGCCAGAGGAGGCGACGAAATGACGAACGCAACGCTGAGAAGCGCCAGCCTTCGGCGCAAGGCCGGAAATTTGGCTGGACGGTTGCCGGGAACGCTTGCGTCCGTCCTGGCCGTGGCCGCCTTGGCCGGCTGCGCGGAACTGCCGGAGGGCGGCCATCGGCAGGTCTATTCGCTGCTGGAAGCGCGGCAGGACAAGACCGTCGTGCAGAAATGGGATTACAGCTGCGGTGCGGCTGCGCTAGCGACCGTCCTGACCTATGAGCATGGCGATCCCGTGAGCGAGCGCGAGGTCGCCGCCGGCATGCTGCGGCAGACAAGCGCCGATCTGGTGCGCCAGCGTCTCGGCTTTTCCCTGCTCGACCTGAAGCGCTATGCCAGCAACCGTGGTTTCACCGCCGATGGCTATCGTAATCTCAGCGTGGCGGATCTCGCTTCCTTCGGCCCCGCCATCGTGCCGATCGCGGTGCGGAATATGAGCCATTTCGTGGTCTTCCGCGGTGTCCAGGGGGACCGGGTATTGCTGTCCGATCCGGCCTGGGGAAGCCGGACCCTGACCGTCGCCCAGTTCGAGGAAGTGTGGCTGGGGCGAATGGGCTTCACCGTGAGCCGCCGCGACCATGCCTTGCCGGCCAATCATCTCCGTCCGCGCGCCGAAGATTTCTGGGCATCGAGCCGGATCAAGGCGAGCGAGCTTGAGCTTGCATCCCTCGACGCGCCGCATCTCCCTGGGGAGCCGGAGCTTGCGGCCGGGGCGGCCGCCAATGATGCGGTTACAGCGGGGGCCAATCTCAATTTGTCCGCGAATAACGAGTTGACGCCTCCCGGCGGCTTCGCGAGCGCGGTCCCGGATTCTGTCAATGAACCCCTTGGCGCGAAATTATCCGGTGGGATTGACGCCGCATCGCTCCCGGCACCGGTCTCGGCCACCGTTCCCGTCACCACAAACACGCTATCGGCTTCCGGCAGCGGACCGATCACGGCCACTCTCTCCCAGGGTTCCGGCACGGCGCCGGTCACCGCAAGTCTTCCTCAGATTCCCAGCACGGTGCCGGTCGCGGCAAGTCTTCCCCAGATTCCCAACACGGTGCCGGTTACGGCAAGTCTTCCCCAGAGTTCCGGTACGGATACCACGGTAACAAACATCTCGCAGAGTTCCAGTTCGGGTTCCGTCGTAACAAGTACCCAGCAAAGCTCCGGTACGGGGACTGTCACGGTCGTCGGCGCGGCGGCCGCGGATGCGTTGCGCGGCGCCAGCGGGTTCCTCACTTCTCTGAGATTACCTCCATTGAAGTAAAGGCCGTAAATATAAATCTTAAGTAGCATGGTGGTTTTATACGACCACCGGCAATTTGCGCCTCGTTCCAGCACCTGCAATAACGGACAGGATTTAGGCGCTATTGGCAGGAGCGACGGATGAAGTCTTTTCTCAGGCTGGCGGCAACGCTTGCTGTACTCGGTATTTCTTCCGCGGCTCTGGCGCAAGCCGTTCCACCGGCCTCCACGAATATCGACCAGCAGATCCAGGAGCTGCGTCAGCGCCTCGACGCGATGGAGCGGTTGCAGCGCGACCAGGCAAGACAGCCGCAGGCGCCGGTGCAAAATACGCAGGGCCGTGCCCCGGCCTCGGAAACCGCTTCCGACGAGACTGTCGAGCGGGCGCTGGAGCGTTCCTTGATCGAGCAGGGCGGCCAGCTTCTAGCACCCTACAGCGTCGACGTGGTCCCGCTCTTTGAGTTGTCGCATAGCGGCACCAGCCAGCTCGGGCTGCTCGGCGCTACGGCAGTTCCGGTCACCACGCGCCAGGACATCCTCGAAACCGGGGTCGTCGCCCGCATGGGCCTGCCCTGGGCCTCGCAGCTCAACGTTCATCTGCCCTTTATCACGGCTTGGTCGGACACGACCGTTCTGGGGCGGACATCGAACCGGACGGATACCGGGATCGGCGACATCGATCTCGGGATTTCAAAACAGCTTCTGTTCGAAAAAGGGGCCGTTCCGGACCTGATCGCCAGTGTGGATTGGAAGACGACGACGGGATCGACGGCCTTCGTCTCCCAGGGCCGGATCGGCGGCACCGGCAGCGGCTTCGATGCAATTTCGGGTTCCGTTACCGCAGCCAAGCGCCAGGATCCGCTGGTCTTCGTGGGATCGCTTTCCTACACCCATGAATTCGACGCCAACCATGCCGGGATCAGCTTCTCGCCGGGCGACGAATTCGAGCAACGCCTGGGCACCATCCTGGCGGCGAGCCCGGATACCTCGCTTCGCTTCTTCTTCGACAACACCTTCATCGAGCGCCAGTCGATCGGCGGCGCCAGGGTCGCGGGTTCGGATCAGACCATCGCCTTTCTTGAAATCGGCGCGTCGAGCGTCATCTCCGCCTCGACCCTCCTCGATTTCGAGGTCGATATCGGCATGACCCACGAAAGTCCGGGTTTCCGCGCCATCCTCAGCGCGCCGATCCATTTTTAGGGAACGGGCAGGGGGCGTCTTGGAAAAAGCGGCTAAAGCGCCTATCTTAGCTAATCTTAGCCAAGTCCGGATGTTCCCATGCCCACCGTCAACATGCTCGAAGCGAAATCGACTCTTTCCCGCTTGGTCGAGGCGGTCGAGTCCGGCGCCGAAACCGAGATCATTATCGCGCGGAATGGGCGACCCGCGGCGAGGCTCTTGCCGATCATGCCGAAAGCCGGCGGGCGGCGGATCGGCGCCGCCAAGGGCAAGTTCACAGCCCCCGGGCCGGATGCGCCACAGGATGCGGCGATTGCGGAATTGTTTTGCGGCGATGGTGAATGAGGCTGTTGCTCGACACCCATGTCGCACTTTGGGCAATCACGGACAGCGCCCTTCTGCCGTCATTTGCCCGAGACCTGATCGCCGACCCTGCCAATGAGGTGATGATCAGCGCCGCCAGCATCTGGGAAATCGCGATCAAGCACGCCTTGGCCCGGCGTGGGCCTAACGCCATGCCGATTTCGGCCACCGAGGCGCTCGGCTATTTCTCGGATTCCGGCTATGGCCTGCTTTCCATCATGCCTCAGCATGCGCGGATGGTGGAGGAACTGCCGCCGCTCCATGCCGATCCGTTCGATCGCATGCTTGTCGCCCAAGCGCTGAGCGAGCCGCTTCGCCTCCTCACCCATGATACCCAGGTGGCAGCCTATAGCGACACGGTCATAAGGGTATGACGGCGCCAGTTTGATCCCGTCATGGCATAATTCGTGCTAGTTCTGCCTGCGAACTGGGCATGTGGGGCAAGGATCGGGCATGAGTCTCCGGGTCATCGTGGTGGATGACGAGCGTGAGCGGGCGGAATCGCTGAAGCTGGCGCTTGAGGCGATCGGGTTTACCGTGGTGGCGCTGCTGCCGACGGGGGCGGAACTGCATCGCAAGGTGGGCGAGCTTGAAGCCGACGTCATCATCGTCGATATCGACAGCCCCGACCGCGACACGCTCGAAGACATGCGCCGGGTCAGCCTGGAACAGCACCGGCCCGTGGTCATGTTCGCGCAGGACGGCAAACCCGAAACCATCCGCGCCGCCGTGGAGGCCGGCGTCGCCGCCTATGTCGTCGACGGGCTCCGGCCCGAACGGGTGCGCCCCGTGGTCGATGTCGCCATTGCCCGCTTCGCCCAATTCAACGAACTGCGCGGTGAATTGGACAAGGCCCGCTCCAACCTTGCTCAGCGCATCCTGATCGAAAAGGCCAAGGGCATCCTGATGAAGCGCCGCAAGGTGGACGAGGAAGCCGCCTACGCCCTGATGCGGCGGATGGCCATGGATCAGAAGCTCCGCCTCATCGACATCGCCAACAAGATCATCGAGGCGGCGGAATTGCTGGGGTGAGGGGCAACTCTCATTTGGGCCGATGCCTGCGCCCGTCCTCGCTGCAAAGGCAAATTTGCGTCCTTCGAGACGCGGCCAAGAGGGCCGCTCCTCAGGATGAGGTAGGTTTATGATGGCATTGAGAAAAATCCTCATCCTGAGGAGGCCCCCTTGAGGGCCGTCTCGAAGCCTCATCCTGAGGAGCCGCCTCTTGGCGGCGTCTCGAAGGACGCGCCATGGATGTCCAGCCCGGTGCCAAATGACGGGCCAATTGGCTAGTTTTTAATCTTAGCATAAATTCGTGCCTGCTTTTTGTGCGGCGCAGCATGGCGGGTGAGCCGGAGGGCGGGGAAATCCGCCACGGCGCCGCTGGCATATCATTTGCACTCCTCATTGCCTGAGAACCGAAGCGCCGGTTCCGTCTCAATGGCGAGGCGGGTATCGGCCTGGGTTCAAAGACATAACCGGCCAAACGGGCGATGCCGCCCTGTTTTGGTCTTCGGGAACAACGGCGTTCCACGGATTGCGGGCCCTCCCTTGCCAAAGGGGAAGGCCATGCAGCTTCGTGGGGCGCCGTTTTTTTTGGCATGTTGCCAGCACGAGAGGGGAAGCATGACGAAGAACATGAACCGCCGCGCCGTTCTCAAGGGAACCGCCACCGCCGCCCTGCTGGCGGCGGCCCGCGCCGCCTTGCCGGGTGGAGCCTGGGCCGCCACCGCGGATACGCCGGAGGTCAAGGGGGTGGCGCTCGGCTTCATCGCCCTGACCGATTCGGCGCCGCTCATCATCGCCAAGGAAAAAGGCTTCTTCGCCAGGCACGGCCTCCCCGACACCATCGTCACGAAGCAGGCTTCCTGGGGCACGACGCGGGATAATCTCGAACTCGGCTCGGCGGGAGGCGGCATCGACGGTGCCCATATTTTGACGCCGATGCCCTATTTCATGGCCTCGGGCAAGATCACCAAGAACAACGTCAAGCTGCCGATGAACATCCTGGCGCGGCTCAATGTGAACGGGCAGGCGATCTCCGTCTCCAACGCCTATAAGGATCTGAAGATCGGGGCCGACGCCAAGGCCTTCGGTCCGGCCCTGGCCAAGGCTCGGGCGGGCGGCAAGGAGATCAAGGCCGCCATGACCTTCCCCGGCGGCACCCATGATCTGTGGCTGCGCTATTGGCTCGCCGCCAGCGGCATCGATCCCGATCATGATATCTCCACCATCGTCGTGCCGCCGCCGCAGATGGTCGCCAATATGAAGGTCGATGCGATGGAGGCGTTCTGCGTCGGCGAGCCCTGGAACGGTCAGCTCGTCCACCAGAATATCGGCTTCACCGCCATGACCACGGGCGAGCTGTGGCGCGACCATCCGGAAAAGTCCCTGGCCGTGCGCGGCGACTGGGCGGAGAAGAATCCGAAGGCGGCGCGCGCGCTCACGGCGGCGGTGATGGAGGCGCAACAATGGTGCGACGCCAATCTGGCCGAGATGTGCCAGATCGTCTCGGGGCGCGAATGGTTCAAGGTTCCGGTCGAGGACATCACCGAACGCTCGCTCGGCACCATCGATTACGGGGACGGCCGGCGGATCGAACATGCGCCCTTCGCCATGAAGTATTGGCACGACCATGCCTCCTATCCCTATCAGAGCCATGAATTGTGGTTCCTGACCGAGAACCAGCGCTGGGGCAATATCGCTCTCGATTTCGATGCCAAGAGCCTGATCAAACAGGTCAACCGCGAGGACATCTGGCGGCAGGCGGCGAAGGTGCTGGCGCTTCCGGCCACCGATATTCCGGCTTCCACCTCGCGCGGGGTGGAGAAGTTCTTCGACGGCAAGATCTTCGATCCGGCCGATCCGAAGGCCTATCTGAAGAGCGTCGCGATCAAGCGCGCGGCCGTATGAGCGGGGAGGAGCGAATGGCTATGACAGGTGCCGTCATGTCGGAAATGTCCCGATCGGAAATACCGGTTTCCCAGTTCATCCCGGCGCCGTTCCCGGTCCGGGCGCGGGCGTTCGGGGCCAAGGTTCTGAAATTCCTGGGCGTCACGCTGCCGCCCATTATCGGGCTCGCCCTGCTGCTGGCGGTCTGGCAAATCCTCTGCTCCCGACCGGGGGCGATGCTGCCGGGGCCGATCAAGGTGGTGCAGGATACCTGGCCGCTGATCGCGCATCCGTTCTTCGATCATGGCGGCGCCGATAAGGGCCTGTTCTGGCACCTTGCCGCCAGCCTGAAGCGGGTGGCGCTCGGCTTCAGCATTTCCGCGGTGGTGGGGATCGGCTTAGGCGTACTGCTCGGGCAGAGCAAGCTTGCCTTCCGGGCGCTCGATCCGATCTTTCAGGTGTTGCGGACGGTGCCGCCGCTCGCCTGGCTGCCGCTTTCCCTGGCGGCGTTCCGCAACGCCGATCCGTCGGCGATCTTCGTGATCTTCATCACCTCGGTCTGGCCGATCATCCTCAACACCGCGACCGGCGTGCAGAACATCCCCGAGGATTACCGGAATGTCGCGCGGGTATTGCGCCTGTCGCCGCTCGAATACTTCACCCGGATCGTGATGCCGGCCAGCGTTCCCTACATCTTCACCGGGCTTCGCATCGGCATCGGCCTTTCCTGGCTCGCCATCGTCGCGGCGGAAATGCTGATCGGCGGCGTCGGCATCGGCTTCTTCATCTGGGACGCCTGGAACAGCTCGCTGATGAGCGAGATCATCCTGGCACTGGTCTATGTGGGCATCGTCGGCTTCATCCTCGACCGGGCGATCAACGCGATCGGCCGGAAGATCGCAGGCTGAGGGAGGGCATGATGGAGAAGAACCGCCTGCGGCTGGGAATCGTGCCGCTTGCCGACAGTGCCCCGGTGGTGGTGGCGAAGGAGCGCGGCTTCTTTGCCGAAGCCGGGCTCGAAGTCGAGATCTCGCGGGAGGCATCCTGGGCCAATATCCGCGACAAGCTGGCTCTGGGCGTTCTTGACGGCGCCCAGATGCTCGCGACCATGCCGCTCAGCATGACGCTGGGGCTGGCGGCGCTCAAAGTCCCGGTGGTGACGGCGGTGGCGCTCAGCCTCGGCGGCAACACCATCACGGTTTCGGCGGCGCTGGCCCGCCGCCTGGAAGCGCTGGGCGGGGATGCCAATGCCGGTCTGAAACAAATCATCGACGAGGACCGGGCGGCGGGGCGGGCGAAGATGACCTTCGCCATGGTCTATCCCTTTTCTACCCATCACTACGAGCTTCGCTACTGGCTCGCCGCCGCCGGCATCGATCCCGACCGGGATCTGCGCCTCGCGGTGGTGCCGCCGCCGCAGATGGTGGCGCATCTCTCCGCCGGGAATATCGACGGCTTTTGCGCGGGCGAACCCTGGGGGACGCTTGCCGCCCGGCTTGGGCTCGGCAAGCGGGTCGCCTCCGGCAACGATGTCTTCGCCGGGCGGATCGAGAAGGTCTTCGGCGTCCTCCGCGACTGGGCCGATGCCCATCCGCAAACCCATCTGGCCGTGGTGAAGGCATTGATCCGCGCCGCCTCCTGGTGCGAGGAAAACCGGGCCGAGACCGCCGCCATCCTGGCGCAGCCCGCCTATGTCAACACCCCCGCCGACATATTGCGGGAAGGGCTGGAAAGCCCGGACCAAATCACATTCCACCGCCATGCCGCCAATTTCCCCTGGCGCTCGCAGGCGCTCTGGTATCTGGGCCAGATGCGGCGCTGGGGCCATCTGCCCCAGGGTGTGGACGAGCGCCGCACCGCCGAGGAAGCCTACCGCCCCGATCTTTACCGCCTCGCGGCACTGGAGCTGGGGCTTCCGGTTCCGCTGATCGACCACAAGCCGGAAGGCGCGCATGCCGGGCCTTGGCTGCTCGAACAGGCCACTTCGCCCATCCTCATGGGGCCGGACTGCTTCATGGATGGCGCCCTTTTCACCCCATCCGCCGCCACCCCCGCCGTTCCGGCGGCGGGTGAGGCCAAGGAGTCCGCATAATGGCCGCCTATCTTACCATCGACGGTGTCGGCATTTGCTTCGACACGCCCCGTGGTCCGTTCCGCGCCTTGCAGGGCGTGAATTTGGACATGGATAAGGGAGAGTTCGTCTCGATCATCGGCCATTCCGGCTGCGGCAAGTCCACGCTTCTCAACATCGTCGCCGGGTTGCTGAAGGCGACGGAGGGATCGCTGCTCCTTGACGGGCGCGAGGTCGATAGTCCCGGCCCCGACCGCGCGGTGGTGTTTCAGAACCATTCGCTGCTGCCCTGGCTCTCGGTCTACGACAATGTCCGGCTCGCCGTGGACAAGGTGCATGGCAAGACCCGGAACCGGGTGCAGCGCCATGACTGGACGATGCACAATCTGTCGCTGGTGCGCATGGACCACGCGAAGGACAAGAAGCCCGCCGAGATTTCGGGCGGCATGAAGCAGCGCGTCGGCATCGCCCGCGCCCTGGCGATGGAGCCGAAGGTGCTGCTGCTCGACGAGCCCTTCGGCGCGCTCGACGCGCTGACCCGCGCGCATCTTCAGGAGCAGCTGATGGAGATCCATGGCCGGCTCGGCAATACGGTGATGATGGTGACGCATGACGTGGACGAGGCCGTGCTCCTGTCCGACCGCATCATCATGATGAGCAACGGCCCGGCGGCGACGATCGGCCAGATCCTGCATATCCCGCTGAAGCGTCCGCGCAGCCGCGTCGAACTCGCCGCCGACACCACCTACAACCAGCTCCGCGCCGAAGTTCTGCGCTTCCTGCACGGGCATGCGCATAGCAAGGCCGCTTGAATTCCGAGGGGATGAAGAAAACGGCGTCCTTCCCGCGAAGGCGGGAATCCAGCGGCGAGCGTCCGCGAGCCTGAAGACAGCGGCGGTTCCAACGGGAGACGGCGTTTCTTGGCAGGAACACCGTCGGTTCATCTCGCCGCAGACGCGGCTTTTAGCTGGTTTCCCGCCTTCGCGGGAATGACGTGGTTATGATTCCATAGAGAGGTTTCCTCATGACAACATCTTCCCGCCAGCGCCTCGTCGTCATCGGCAACGGCATGGCCGGCATGCGCACGGTCGAGGCGTTGCTGGAAGCCAACCCCGATCGCTACGACATAACGGTGTTCGGAGCGGAGCCGCATCCGAACTACAACCGTATCCTTTTGTCCTCGGTCCTGGCGGGGGAGAAGGAACTCGGCGAGATCGTCATCAACGCCCGCGATTGGTATGCGGAGAACGGCATCGAGCTGCTCACCGGCGATCCGGTTACCATCATCGATCCGGCCACGCACCGGGTGAAGAGCCGCTCGGGCCGCGTCGTCACCTATGACAAGCTCCTGATCGCCACGGGCTCGAAGCCGGTGGCGCCGCCGATTCCGGGTCTCACCTTGCCGGGGGTATGCTCCTTCCGCGACATCGCCGATGTCGAAACCATGATCGATACCGCCGGGAAGAAGTCGCGGGCCGTCGTCATCGGCGGCGGGCTGCTGGGGCTCGAAGCCGCCTGGGGGCTGAAGCGCCGGGGGATGCAGGTGGCGGTGGTGCATCTGATGCCGACCCTGATGGAGCGGCAACTCGACGGCGAGGCCGGGCAGCTTCTCCAGCGTGACCTGACCGAACGCGGCATCGCCTTTTTCACCAACGCCCAGACCGAGGAAATCCAGGGGAGCGAGCGGGTGGAGGAAGTGCTGCTCGCCGATGGCCGCTCGGTGCCTGCCGATCTCGTGGTGCTGGCGATCGGGATCAGGCCGAATATCGACCTTGCCCGTGCTGCCGGACTGGAGGTCAACCGGGGCATCCTGGTCCGCGACGACCTCACCACCTCCGACCCGGATATCTATGCGGTCGGCGAATGCGTCGAGCATCGCGGCGAGACTTTCGGGCTGGTCGCACCCTTGTTCGAGCAGGCGAAAATTTGTGCAGCACATCTCGCCGCCGAAACTAATGCCGCCTATGCGACGCCGCCCTTATCCACGCGGCTCAAGATCACCGGCATCGACGTGTTCTCCGCCGGGCAGCTCGCCGGCGGCGACGACGAGGAGGAAGTGAGCTTCCGTGATCCCGGACGCGGCATCTACAAAAAGCTGGTGCTGCGTGACGGCAAGCTCGTCGGCGCGGTGCTCTATGGCGACGTGACCGACGGCGCCTGGTATTTCCGGCTGATGGGGGAAAAGCGCGATCTCGGCGATTTGCGCGACCGGATCATCTTCGGCGAGGCTTTTGCCGGTGGCGGCAGCGCCAAACCCGCCGATCCCGCCTCCCTTCCCGACGACACCCAGATCTGCGGCTGCAACGGCGTGTCGAAGGGCGCGCTCTGCAAGGCCGTCAAGGCGAAGGGGCTGACCACGCTCGACGAGGTCCGGGCGCATACCAAGGCCTCCGCCTCCTGCGGCCAGTGCAGCGATGTGGTGCAAGCCATCCTGGTCAGCGTCACCGGCACCGAGGCCGTGGCCAAAATACCCTCGCTCTGTTCCTGCACTTCCGCCGGCCATGACGAAATCCGCAAGGCCATTCTGGCGGAGGAACTCCGGACCCAGGAAGCCGTGCGCGCCGCCTTCGGCTGGAAGACCCCGGATGGCTGCGCCAAATGCCGGCCGGCGCTGAACTACTATCTGCTCTGTGCCTGGCCCGCCGAATATGCGGACGATCCGCAGTCCCGCTTCATCAATGAGCGCGTGCACGCCAACATCCAGAAGGACGGCACCTATTCGGTGGTGCCGCGCATGTGGGGCGGGCTCACCACCCCCGGCGAATTGCGGGCGATCGCCGATGTCGCCGACAAATATTCGATTCCGACGGTCAAGGTGACGGGCGGCCAGCGCATCGATCTTCTCGGCGTGAAGAAGGAGCAGCTTCCGGCGGTCTGGGCCGATCTCAACGCGGCAGGGCTGGTATCGGGCCACGCCTATGCCAAGGGGCTGCGCACGGTGAAGACCTGCGTGGGCTCCGAATGGTGCCGTTTCGGAACCCAGGATTCGACCGGGCTGGGTGTGCGTCTGGAAAAGCTGATGTGGGGCTCCTGGACGCCGCACAAGGTCAAGCTCGCGGTGTCGGGCTGTCCCCGGAACTGCGCCGAGGCGACGATCAAGGATATCGGCATCGTCTGCGTCGAGGCCGGCTACGACATCAGCATCGGCGGCAATGGCGGCATCGAGCTTCGCGGCACGGAGCTTCTCTGCCGGGTGGCGAGCGAGGAGGCGGTGCTGGAATATGCTTCGGCCTTCCTCCAGCTCTATCGCGAGGAGGCGCATTATCTGGAGCGCACGGCCCCTTGGATGGAGCGCGTGGGCCTCGCCTATGTCAAATCCCGGATCGTCGAGGATGGGCCGGGCCGGGCCGCCCTTTATGGCCGCTTCCTGCATTCGCAAGCTTTCGCGCAGACGGACCCCTGGGCGGAGCGGGCGCAGGGTGCCGAATCCCATGAGTTTCGTCTTCTGGCGGCGGCGGAGTGACCGGCATGACCGAGTGGATCGAAATCGGCGCCCTTGAGGAGATCCCGCGCCGGGGCTCCAGGCGGATGCAAACGCGGCTGGGACCGGTGGCGATCTTCCGCACCGGCGACGACGAAATCTTCGCCCTGATCGACCGCTGCCCGCATAAGGGCGGGCCGCTCTCCGAAGGCATCGTTTCCGGGAAGCGGGTCGCCTGCCCGCTGCATAATTGGGTGATCGAACTGGAGAACGGCAACGCCGTGGCCCCGGATGAAGGCTGCACGCCGCCTCTGCCGATACGCCATGAGAACGGCAGGTTCTGGCTCGGGCTAAAGGCCGATGGCTGAGCCCATCCGCACCACCTGTCCCTATTGCGGCACCGGCTGCGGGGTTCTGGCCGAGAAAAGCGAAGCGGGCTGGACCGTGCGGGGCGATCCCGACCATCCCGCGAATTTCGGGCGGCTCTGCTCCAAGGGCGCGGCGCTGGGCGACACGCTCGGGCTGGAAACGCGGCTCCTGCATCCCCTGATCGGCGGCCAGCGCGTTTCCTGGGGGGAGGCGATCGGCGCCGTTGCCGAGGGGCTCGCCGCCACCATCGCCGCCGAGGGGCCGGGCGCCGTCGCCCTCTATCTCTCGGGGCAGCTTCTGACCGAGGATTATTACGCCGCCAACAAGCTCGCCAAGGGGTTCCTCGGCACCGCCAATGTGGACACGAACTCAAGGCTCTGCATGGCATCCGCCGTCGCCGGGCACCGCCGTGCCTTCGGCGCCGATACCGTGCCCGGCTGCTATGCCGATCTGGAGGAGGCCGATCTTGTCGTCATCGTCGGCTCGAACCTCGCCTGGTGCCATCCGGTCCTGTTCCAGCGCCTGGCGGCGGCGCGGGAGGCGCGCGGCACGAGGGTCGTCGTCATCGATCCCCGCCGCACCGAGACCTGCGATCTGGCGGATCTGCATCTGGCGCTGGCGCCGGGTTCCGATGTGGCGCTGTTCAACGGTCTTCTGGCTTATCTTGGGGCGTCCGATGCGATCGACCGGGGCTTCGTCGAGGGGTGGACCACCGGCTATGCGGAGAGTGTCGCCGCCGCTTGGGCGGACGCGCCAAGTGCCGCCGCCGTCACCGGAATTCCGGCCGCGGATCTGGTTCGCTTCTATGAGTGGTTCGCCGCGACCCCCAAGACCGTCACGCTGTTCAGCCAGGGGGTCAACCAGTCGTCCGCCGGCACCGACAAGGTCAATGCCATCCTGAACGCGCATCTCGCCACGGGCCGGATCGGGCGGCCGGGCATGGGGCCGTTCTCGCTTACCGGGCAGCCCAACGCCATGGGCGGGCGCGAGGTCGGGGGCCTCGCCAACCAGCTTGCGGCTCATATGGATTTCGCTCCCGGCAACTGCGACCGCTTGCGGCGCTTCTGGAATGCGCCGGCGGTGGCGGAGGCCGAGGGGCTGAAGGCCGTGGATCTGTTCCAGGCGATCGGGGCCGGCAAGGTCGAGGCGGTATGGATCATGGGCACCAACCCGGCGGTCAGCCTGCCCGAGGCGGATGCGGTGCGGAAGGCGCTGGCGCGATGTCCGCTGGTCATCGCCTCGGATTGCGTGGCCGATACCGACACGATGCGGCTGGCGCATATCCGCCTGCCGGCGCTCGGCTGGGGGGAGAAGAGCGGCACGGTCACCAATTCGGAACGCACCATCTCGCGCCAGCGGCCCTTCCTGCCGCCGCCGGGCGAGGCCCGCGCCGATTGGTGGATGGTGGCCGAGGTGGCGAAGGCGATGGGCTTCGAAGCGGGTTTCGCCTGGGAGGGGCCGGGTGGGATCTTCCGCGAGCATGCGCGTCTCTCGGCTTTCGAGAATGAGGGACGCCGTGACTTCGATATCGGTGCCGCCGCCGATGCGGATTACGATGCGCTCACCCCCTTTCAATGGGGGGAAAGGCGGATGTTCGCCGATGGCGGCTTCTTCACGCCAGATGGGCGCGCCCGCCTGATCCCCGTGCGGCACCGGCCTCCGGTTGCGGTGAGGAGCGCCCACTATCCATTTCGCCTCAATACCGGCCGCTATCGGGACCAGTGGCACACCATGACCCGGACCGGTCTCTCGGCCAGGCTTTCGGGACACCGGCGGGAGCCGCTGATCGAAATCCATCCCAGCGACGCGGCGGAGGCAGGGCTCGCCGACGGTGCACTGGTGCGTGTGGAAAGCCGGCATGGCGGCTATGTCGGCCGTCTCCACGCGACCCCGGCCCAGCGGCGGGGCGATCTGTTTTTGCCGATGCATTGGAACGACTGCTTCGCCGCCTCGGCGCTGGCGGGGCGGCTGCTCTCCGCCCATACCGATCCGATCTCGGGCCAGCCGGAATCGAAGCATGAAGCCGTGCGGGTGACGGCTTTCGCCCCGGTCTTCGAGGGGGTTCTCATCGCCGGAGCCGGACTTGCCTTGCCCGGCATTCCCTGGTGGGTGCGCCACAAGACGGCAGGGGCGGAGGCGGTGGAGCTGGCGGGCGACCGCGAGGAGCAGGCGGCGGCACTTCTGGCGGCTCTCGACGGGCATTTCGGCACGCCCCTGACCTTCCGGGATCCGGCGCGGGGTGTGGCCCGCTTTGCCTGGATGGAAGGCGAGCGGCTTCGGGCCGTCCTGTTCCTGGCATCCGATGGGCGCCCGGAGCCGGCACGGTCATGGCTCGCGGGTTTCATCGGCCAGGAACTGGCGGCACCGCTCGAACGCGCCCAAATTCTCGCCGGCCTTGCCCCGGCAGGAGCGCCGGGCGCCGGGCCGATCCTCTGCGCCTGCTTCTCCGTCGCCGCCGCCACCATCGCCCAGGCCATCGCCGAAGGGAAACTAACCAGCGTCGCCGCCATCGGTGCCGCCCTCAAGGCCGGCACCGGCTGCGGCTCCTGCATCCCCGAGATCCGGGGGATGCTTAAAGTATCTGCCTGAGGAGGAATTCCCGGCGGGGTTTCAGGATTTGACAAAGAGCGCCGCCAAGCGTATATACAAAACGTACATATGCAAGGCAAGCCAAGCCAAGAAGCGCTATTGGGCCATGGAAGAATTCGAGTGGAATGATAGTAAAAATCGTACGAACATTGAAAAGCATGGGGTCGATTTTGAAGATGCAATATCCATATTTCTCAATGATACGGTAGAGAACGTTGACGATAGGTTTGATTATAAGGAGGCAAGAATTATCGCGTATGGGGAGACGAATGGGCACGTACTTGCCGTCGTCTATACGATGCGCGGTCGCGTCTGCCGGATAATTTCTGCAAGGAGGGCGAATCGTCATGAGCGAGACGCATATCACGCGGCGCTCTCTGAGCGGCCGCCGGACCGGTCGGACTGACTGGGACCGGCTTGACCGCCAGTCGGATGCCGAAATCAACGAGCGTGCGGCATCCGATCCGGATGCGGCACCGCTTCTCACCGCCGAATGGCTGGCCCGGGCGGAAGTGGTTCCGGGCAACAAGAAGGCGATAAGCATCCGGCTCGACCCGGAGGTCTTGGAGTTCTTCCAGAAGAACGGGAAGAACTACCAGACCCGGATCAACGCCGTGCTGCGGGCCTATGTGGAGGCCCACAAGAAATCGGCTTAGGGACACCCGCCGGAATAAACGCACCAGGATGGCGCGTTTATTCCGGCGGGTGTCCTTAAGGGCGGGGCAGCAGCATCCGGATTTGGGTGCCGGCGCCTTCGGTGCTGCGGATTTCGATATGGCCGCCCGATTGCCGGAGGAAGCCATAGACCTGGCTTAAACCGAGGCCGGTGCCCTTGCCGGTTTCCTTGGTGGTGAAGAACGGCTCCAGCGCGCGTTTCTGCACGGCGGCGCTCATGCCGTGGCCGGTGTCGGAGACGGTGACGCCGACATAATTGCCGGGGGGGAGCAGCGGGTGCGGGTGTGTGTGCCGGTGTCCGGGGTCGGAGCCGAACGCCACATCGGCGGCTTCGATCGACAGCTTGCCGCCATCGGGCATGGCATCCCGGGCGTTCAGCACGAGATTGAGCACGGCGGTTTCGAGCTGGTTGCGGTCGGTCAGGGCCGGCTCCAGCGCTTCCGGCAGGAGCACCCGGAACTCGATCGAGGGCGGAATGGTCTGGCGCAGGAGATCCTCGATGCCGAGGAGCACGGAGCCGATGTCGAGCGCCTCCGGGCGCAATTCCTGGCGCCGTGAGAAGGCAAGGAGCTTTCCGGTCAGGTGCGACGCGCGTTCGGCGGCGGCGATCATGACGCCGACCTTCCTGCCGAGATTCGGGTCGTTGCCCATCTGCTGTTCGATCTGTTCCAGATTGCCGAGGATGATGCAGAGGTAGTTGTTGAAATCATGGGCGATGCCGCCGGTGATTTGCCCGACGGCTTCGAGCTTCTGCGAATGGGCGAGCGCTTCCTCGGTGAGCTTGTGCTCGGTGATGTCGGTGGTGATGCCGTGCAGGCGGTGAACGCGGCCATCCGCATCCTGCGTCCCGCGTCCTTTCGTATAGAGCCAGCGCAGGCCGCCATCGGGAGTCGGAACGCGGAACTCGCCCTCGAATTCGCCGCCCTGCTCCCAGCAGCGGAAAATGGCGGAGGCGACCCGCGCGCGGTCTTCCGGATGGATCGATTTCAAAAAGCTGTCATAGCTCGGCGGTTCTTCTGGCGGGATGTAGAGCAATTCCTGGCAGGTCTCCGACATGAAGAGCTCGCCCGTGAACAGATCCCAGAGCCAGGTGCCGAGTTCGGCGCCCTCGACCGCGAGCCGCCGCAATTCCTCGCTGCGCAACAGGCGTCGCTCGGCTTCCTTGCGGGCGGTGATGTCGATCAGCACCGAGACGGTCTGGAGCGGCCCGCCCTCCTCCTGCTCGACGCGCGAGGAAACGAGCACATCGATGATCTCGCTCGACTTCTTGACGAATTGGAATTCGGCGTCGCGCAATTCGCCCCCAACCGCCAATCCGGGCTGGATCGCCCGGTATTTCGCGGCGGAGACCTTGGTCATGAAATCGCAGATGACGCGGCCGACGACTTCATCGGTCCCGTAGCCCATATGTTCCAGCCAGTAATCGCTGACGCCGACGATGCGGCCCTGGTCGTCGGTCGAGAACATCGGTGCCGGCGTCCGCTGATAGAGGCTGCGATAGCGGGCTTCGCTCTGCTCCCTCGAATCGGCGAGTTTCTTCCGCATTCCTTGAAGCAGAGGCACCAGGGTCTGGACCAGCGGGTTATGCGGATCGAATTCCTCGACGACGGTGACGAAATACTGTGGCGTTCCCGCCGCGTCGCAGGCGAGCGTGCGGGTGAGGCGGATCAGGATCGTGGTCCCGTCCTTCCGCCGGTAGCGCGTCTCGAAGGCGTAATTCTTGATCTTGCCGGCAAGCAGGGCCTTCGTCTGGGCCTGATCGTTTTCGGCGTCATCCGCATGGATCAGCCTCTCATAGCCGAAGCCCTCCAGCTCTTTCCGCGAATAGCCGGTGATGGCGCAGAGCCGCGGATTGACCCGGAGGCAGTGCCCGCCCAGGTCGAAATAGGCGGTGCCGGCACCCAGGCGGGAGCGGCGGTCGCGCGATCGCCTGTCATATTCGCCGGTGCCGCCAGCGTCCGCCGGTTCGGGGCCGTCTCCGAGGCGGAAGTGACTCTCCGGCGGAATCTCACCATCCGTCAGCGGTTCCGCTTCCTGGTCGGTTTCGAGAACGAGGAAAGCGTCGCCATCCCGATGGAGGAGCCAGCGGCTCTGAACCACGATCCTGGAACCATCGGCCCGCCGGCGCGTAAGCTCGCCCTGCCAGTAGCCCTGGGCCATGAGTTCGGAGCGAAGTGCCTCCGGCGGCAATGGGAAAACCGTGTCGAGAAGCTCATGCGAAAGCCGTCCGACGGCTTGTTCGTGGGACCAGCCGTAAAGCCGCGCAAGCCCGCCACCCCAATGCCGGATCCGGCCATCGAGATCGCGCATCGCCAGCGGCAGGGTGTCGAGTGGGGGAGGCGCGCCGCCCCCACCACTTTTTCGAATGCCGGCGCTGTCTGACTTGGTACTCATGAACGGCCCGCGCCCCCCGGACGGAATAGAATATTATGGAACAAGCCTATACTGTCTTATGGGAATTTCTACAGAATCCCCTGTGATCATTGCCACTTTACATATGTTAATAGCGCATCTCAGTCCTAAGAAGACGTACAACGCATAACACGACTTATTGATCTAAATGAATGATATTTGTTGTGGAGAATTTAATTCAAGGTTTTGTAACCCCAAAGGGGTCGTTAACCCTTTGGGGCAATCACCCTCCCATCACCGTGACCGCTTCGCTACGCTCGCAATGACGGTCGGAATTTTCAGCTGCAAATATTGGCCTGGGAAGGCGGCGGATTTATGGCTTCTTCTTCGCCGTGAGCGCGTCGAGGGCCGTTTCGACCGCCTTATGCTGGGCGCTGGCGGGGTCGAGCTTGGCGAGGAGCCGGCGCCACAGGGATTGCGCCTGTTTGCGGTCATGGTGCTGGGCCGAGGCGAGGCCGAGATACCAAAGCGCATCCGGCTGATCGGCTTCGAGCGCCGTTACCTGATGCAGGGCCGATATTGCCGCGTCCGGGATGGGCTGGGACGGATCCTTATCGGTGCCGGCATCTTCGATCAGCGCGCGGGCCTGGGCGAGCAGGACCGCCGGGTTCTTCGGCGCCGATGCGGCGGCTTTCGCCAGGGCGTCCGCCGCCTTTTCCTTCTCGCCCAGAACGCGGTAGGAGCGGGCGAGCTTTTGCCAGCCCTCGGTATCCCCCGGCTCCTTTTCCAGTCTGGCGGCGAGCCTTGCCACCATCGAGCGGATCATTGTCTGGTCCGCCTCGGTGACGGCTTTGGGCGCGGGTGCCGGGGCGGACGGAATTTCGATGCCGGCGGTTTTGGCGGCCTCGGCGATGTTCTGGCGCAGCGACGGGAGCCAGGGCGCATCTTCGGGTGAATCGGCTTCCAGCGCCTGCCACTGCGACACGGCATCCTGCGGCTTGCCGGCCTGCGCCGCCGCCATGCCCAGATAATAACGCGCCGGCACGTTCTTCGGATCCTGGGCGATGGCCTGACCGAAAGCCTCGGCGGCTTCCGGGCCGACGGTGCCATCGGCCTCCAGAACCAGCATCTCGCCATAGGCGGCGGTCACGTCGGGGGCGTTGCCGGTCAGCTCCATCGCATGGCGATAGGAATCCGCACTCTCCCGCCAGCGCTGCAGCATCGATTGGGTGCGGGCGAGAAGCGCCCAGCCCTGCGCGTCGCCGGGATTGTCCTTGAGCTTGGCGGCGAGGCTCTCCACCGCCTGGGTCAAATCTCCGGGTGCGTGACCCGGCGCTTCTTCCTGGTCCTGAGCTTGTTCGTTATGGGCGGAGGGAGCCGTCACGGGCGAAAAGGGCCTGCCGATAATCCAGTAGAGCCCGAAGGCGCCGGATGCCACCACCAGGCTCAGCACCGCCGCCATCAGGATGCCGAACGGCTTTTCATTGAGGGGCTTAGCTTGACCCCGCGCGTCGAAGGCCAGGAGCCGGCGCTCGACTTCGAGCCGCGCGGTCTTCGCCTGCTCGGCGGTGAGGAGCCCGCGTTCCTGGTCCTGGCCGATCTCGGCGAGCTGGTCGCGATAGACCGCCCGTTCCGCCTCGGGCTCAGGGCCCCGCCGGCGCCAAGGCACGAGAATGAGCGCCAGCGAGGCGAGGGTGAGCAGTGCCAGGAAAATCCACAGAGTCATTTGGCGCTATCGTCCAGAAGTTCGGCGAGCCGGGTTTTCTCGGCCTCGGTCAGCGGTGCCGGGGCCTCGCCTTGGAGGCGCCGGCGGCGAAGATGGAATGCGGCACCGAAGGCGCCCAGGACCGCCAAACCCGCCGGGCCGAACCAGAGCGCCCAGGTCTCCGGCTTGACCGGCGGGCGCAGCAGCACGTAATCGCCATAGCGGCTGGTGACGAATTGCAGAACCGCCGCGTCGCTGTCGCCGGCCTTCAGCCTTTCGCGCACCAGCACGCGCAGATCATGGGCAAGATCGGCGTTGGAATCGTCGATGGTCTCGTTCCGGCAGACGAGGCAGCGCAGCTCATGGCTCAACCCCCGCGCCCGCGCCTCCAGCACCGGATCGTCGAGCCGCTCCGACGGCAGCACGGCCAGCGCCGGGGCGGCGCCCATAAGGATGGGGAGCGGAGTTAGAAGGATCAGCAGGACCGCGAATCGGCGTCTCATTTTACCCCCAGATCCTTCAGCATCGGCATCAGGACATGCTCCAAGACATCCGCCGAGATCGGCCCCACCTGCCGATAGCGGATGCGGCCTTGTTCATCGATCACATAGGTTTCGGGGACGCCATAGACGCCGAAATCGATTCCGGCCCGGCCGTCCGAATCCAAGCCGATCCGGGAATAGGGGTTGCCGAGCTGTTTCAGCAGCCGCTCCGCATCCTCCGGCCGGTCCTTATAGGCGACGCCGTAGAGCGCCACCCGGTGCTCGGCGGCGAGCCGCATCAGTATCGGATGCTCGATCCGGCAGGGCACGCACCAGGAGGCGAAGAAATTGACCAGCGCCACCTGTCCCTTGAGATCGCCTCCCGCCAGCCCCGGTTTTCCGGCGACTCCCGCCAGATCGAATTTCGGCGCCTCCCGCCCGATCATGGCGGAGGGCAGGGCGTCGGGATCGCGGGTCAGCCCCTGCCCGAACCACACGGCCAGCACGCCGAAGCACAGAACCGGGAGAAAATAGAGAATACGGCGCATGGCTTATCCTCGCTCGGGCTTCAATTGCCCCAGCTTTGATTTCACCGGTTTCGCTTTGACCGGCACACCGACGCGCAGGCGCCGGTCGCTCAGGCTGACCAGTCCGCCCAGCGTCATGATCAGCGCGCCACCCCAGATCCACGGCACCAGCGGGTTGTAATAGAGCCGCACCACCCAGCCTCCGTCCGGAGCCTGATCGCTCATCGCCGCATAGAGGTCGGCGAAACCGTTGGTGTGGATGGAGACATTGGTGATCGGCATCCGCTGAAGCGGGTAGAAGCGTTTCTCCGGCTGCATGATGGCGATCTCGCGGCCGTCGCGGGTGACCGTGAAATGGCCCCGCTGCGCCTCGTAATTGGGGCCGGGCACCGGGGTGGCGCCGTCGAAGCGGAAATCATAGCCGGCGACATCGACATGGTCGCCCGGATGCACGGTCTCGATCCGCTCGACCTGCCAGATCGAGCCGGTGATCCCCGCCACCAGCACCGCCAGTCCCAGATGGGCGACCGTTGTGCCATAGGCGCCGCGCGGCAGGCCCGCGGCGCGCCGCCAGCTCTCGGCCCGGGGCACGCGCAGGAGCTTCACCCGCTCGCCCCATTCGGCAACCGTGCCGGCGAAAAGCCAGCCGGCGAGCCCCATGCCGAACACCGCACCCGCCGGCCCGTCGGCTACGACCCGCCAGGTTACCAGCGCCACAGCCGCCGCGAAGATGAAGACCAGCTTCAAACGGCCCAGCACACCTAAGAGATCGCCCCGCTTCCACGACAGGAAGGGGCCGAGCACCACGGCGGCCAGCAAGGGGATCATCAGCGGAATAAAGGTGCCGTTGAAGAAGGGCGCGCCGACTGAAACCTTGCTGCCCCCGATCACGTCCAGGAACAAGGGATAGAGCGTGCCGATGAAGACCGTCGCCGTCGCCGTCGCCAGGAGGAGGTTGTTGAGGAGCAAGGCGCCCTCGCGGGAGATCGGCTGGAACAGCCCGCCCATCTTCAAGCCCGGCGCCCTTATCGCATAGAGGGTGAGCGACCCGCCGATGGTGGCGACCAGAATCGCCAGGATGAAGGCGCCGCGCGCCGGATCGACGGCAAAGGCGTGCACCGAGGTCAGCACGCCCGAACGCACCAGGAAGGTGCCGATCAGCGACAGCGAAAAGGCGAGGATCGCCAGCAGGATGGTCCAGCTCTTGAGCGCGTCGCGCTTCTCCACCACGATCGCCGAGTGGAGGAGGGCGGTGCCGGCAAGCCAGGGCATGAAGGAGGCGTTCTCCACCGGATCCCAGCCCCACCAGCCGCCCCAGCCGAGCACGTAATAGGCCCACCAGGAGCCCATGGCGATGCCCAGCGTCAGCGCGCACCAAGCGGCCAGCGTCCAGGGCCGCACCCAGCGCGCCCAGGCGGCGTCCACGCGCCCTTCGAGCAGCGCCGCCACCGCGAAGGAGAAGGCCATCGAGAAGCCGACATAGCCCGTATAGAGAAAGGGCGGATGAAAGGCCAAGCCCGGATCCTGGAGGATCGGGTTGAGTCCCTCGCCATTGAGGGGGACCGGAAAAAGCCGCAGGAACGGGTTCGAGGTCAAGAGGATGAACAACAGGAAGGCAACCCCGATCATCCCCTGCACGGCCAGTATCCGGGCCTTGAGCCGCTCCGGCAGATTGCGCCCGAAAACCGCTACCGCCCCGCCGTAAAGCGACAGGATGAACACCCAGAGCAGCATCGAGCCTTCATGATTCCCCCAAAGGCCGGTGATCTTGTAGAGAAGCGGCTTCGCGGTATGGCTGTTCTTGGCGACGTTGAGGACGGAGAAATCCGAGGTCACATAGGCATGGGTCAAGGCGGCAAACGCGATCCCGATCAACAGGAACTGCGCCACCGCCGTGCGGCTGCCGAGCGTCATCCAGGCGGCTCGCCCGGTGCTGGCGCCGTAAAGCGGCAGGGTGGATTGAAGCACCGCCATGGCCAGCGCCAGGATCAGCGCGAAATGTCCGATCTCAGGAATCATTTGGCGCCGCCTTCCTGCCAATGTCCGGATTTCTTCAAGGCCTCGGCCACCTCGGGCGGCATGTATTTCTCGTCATGCTTGGCCAGCACGTTCGCCGCCTTGAAGACGCCGTCGGCGCCAAGCTTGCCTTCGGCCACCACGCCCTGCCCTTCGCGGAAGAGGTCGGGCAGGGTTCCGGTATAGGTGACGGCGACGGTGTTGCGCTGATCGGTGACGCGGAAGCTCATCTTCTTGCCGTCGGCCTCGCGGTTGACGCTGCCCATTTCGACCAGACCGCCGATGCGGAGCTGCCGCTCGGGCGGGACATGCTTGGTCTGGAGATCGGTCGGGCTGTAGAAAAAGACGATATTGTCGCTGAAGGCGCCGAGCACGAGCCCAACCGCCACCGCCAGCGAGGTCAGCCCCGCCAGCACCGTGTAAAGCCGGATGCGCTTCCTGGTCATGACCTGCTCCGCTTCCCTTCTGGATCTCTTTCTTCAAGCGCGCGCTTCTGGGCGCGGTAATTGCCGATGCTCGTGCCGAGGAGAAGGAGGAGCACGAAAAGGGTCAACCCATAAGCCGGCCAGACGAAAACCGCATAGCCGCCCATGGCAAGATATTCGGAGACGGAGTTCATAAGGTTCCTGTCGATATTGAATCTGTCTATGCCGCGACGCTGTCGTCGAGATGTCTTTGGTTATGCCGCGACGCTGTCGTCGAGGCGTTGTGCCCTAAGGCGCCGCTCCAGCACCGCCGCGCGGATGCGGATGAGATGCACGGTCACGAAAAAGAGGGCGAAGCCGAGCATCATGACCAGAAGCGGCATCAGCATCGATTTATCGATGGCGGGACCGCCCATCCTGACGATGCTGGCGGGCTGGTGCAGGGTGTTCCACCAATCGACCGAAAACTTGATGACCGGCAGGTTGACCACGCCGACCAGCGCCAAAATGGCTCCCGCCCGTCCGCCGCGATAGGCGTCGTCGAAGGCGTTGATCAGCGCCAGATAGCCGATATAGAGGAAGAACAGCACCAGGACGGAGGTCAGCCTCGCATCCCACACCCACCACGTCCCCCACATGGGCTTGCCCCAGAGCGAGCCGGTGACGAGGCAGATCAGGGTAAAGCCGGCGCCGATGGGTGCCGCCTCCTGTGCCGCGATGTCGGCGAGCGGATGCCGCCAGATCAGCGCCACCGCCGAGGCCAGCGCCATCAGCGCATAGACCCCCATCGCCATCACCGCCGCCGGCACATGCACGAACATGATGCGCACGCTTTCGCCCTGCTGATAATCGGGCGGAGCGACGAAGAGCGATAGATACAGCCCCGCCCCCAGCACGAGCGCCGAAGCGGCGGCAACCCAGGGCAGGACAACGCCGGACAGGCGCATGAAACGGGCGGGATTGGCGAAACGATGCATTTGGATCCGTCTTTTACTGCAAACCGAGGCGGTCAGCTTGAAGATTCTTCCCGGCTTCCGAAGAAGGGGGAGGTTCAGCACGGGCGCCACCATACTTCGCGTTTGCCGCAGCGGCCAGTACCAACCTTGCATAGCGGTCAGCACCCGAGGGCAGGGGTGCCTTGGGATCGGCGATCCAGGCGGCGATGTCGCCCAGCACCACCGCCGCATCGAGATCGCGCAAAAGCATGTGATAGCCATTGGCATACCAAGCGATCCTCGCCCGCGCCTCGGCCGGCAGGGTTTCGATCATCCGCAGCGAGGGCTCGCGCGGCACGATCTCGTCATGGCCGCCATAAAGATACAGCACCGGCAGCGGCACCAGCGGCCCGGCATCGAGCGCATCGCCCATCAGATCGACGAGGCCGTTGAGCGTGTCGATGCGCGTCGCCTTGATGACCAGGGGATCGCGGGACAGGCCGCGCAGCATCTCGATATTGTCGGAAGCCTGGATGCGGAGCCCGCCACCGGTCAAGGTAAGGCCCGGGAACAGCCGGTTGCCGAGCCAGAGCGCCGAGCGTTCCGGCCAGCCCATCGTCTGCCGCCCCCAGACCGCCGGCGCCGACAGGATCAGGCCGTCCGCATCGAGGCGCCGCCGCTCCCGGACAGCCGCCAGCACCGCCACCGCCCCGCCCATGCTCTCGCCGAGCAGATAGAGCGGCACGCCCGGATGCCGCCTCCGCAGGAACCCCGTCGCCGCGACCAGATCGGCCACCAGCCGATCCTCCCCGGCCCACAACCCCCGCTCCGGCGCCCGCCCGAACCCGCGCTGGTCATAGGCATAGGTGGCAAATCCGTGGAAGGCGAGCGCCTCGCCCGGCGCCTGGAATGCCTGGGCATAATCATTGAAGCCATGCAGCGCCAGAACCACCGCCCGGACCGCTCCGGGCGGCATCCACACCCGCATCGGCAGGCGCGCGCCGTCGGGAGCGGTGAATTCCAGTTCGGATTGAAGTGGGGCGGGATCAGGCACAACCACCTCCGAAGCCGCACAGCCGGCGAGAGCCAGAACCACGGCGAGAACCGAAAGCAGCCGTATCATTCCATCATGTCCGCGAAAGCGCATGATTTTGACTCTGATCCGCGTGTGTTAAGGAGATTACGGCACGGCACTCCACCACCGCAATAAAATGCCCCTCGCAAAAAACCCCTCTCCCGCAAGCGGGCGAGGGGCCATGTCCCGCAGCGTCTTTGAAGATTTTCGCCTCAATGCGCCAATGCCTTGACTTCCAGCGCCGCACCCATCACTTTTGGGGGCATGACGACCGTCGCCTTCGATACCCTGGCCTATGTCCGAAAGCTGGAATCGGCTGGCGTTCCGCGCGCCCAGGCGGAGGCTCAGGCCGATGCGTTTTCCGCCGCCATGAGGGAAGGCGTTGCCGGAAAAGCCGATATCGAGCGTCTTGAGAACAAGCTGGATTCCTTCCGGGACGATGTCGATCGCCGATTCGGCGATATCGATCACCGGTTCAGGGATCTCGAACAACGCATGACGATCAAGCTCGGCGGGCTCATCATCGCGGCGACGGGTATTCTTCTGGCCGCGTTCCGTTATCTGCCGCCGCACCCGTAAGCGGCCATCCCCGCCTAACCAGCGCTAGACGAGCCCCGCATAGGGCGCTAGGTTCCGCGCCCTGACATCATCTTCGAACGAAACGGAATCGATATGCGACCCTCTGGCCGGGCTGCCGCGGAAATGCGGGCGGTGGCGCTTGAACCCGGTTTTGCCAAATATGCCGAGGGCTCCTGCCTCGTGCGGTTCGGCGATACCCATGTGCTGTGCGCGGCCTCGGTCGAGGAGAAGGTGCCGCCTTTCCTGCGCAATACCGGGCGCGGCTGGGTGACGGCCGAATATGGGATGCTGCCGCGCTCCACCCACACCCGCACCGACCGCGAGGCGAGCCGAGGCAAGCAGAGCGGGCGGACGCAGGAGATTCAGCGGCTGATCGGGCGCTCGCTCCGGGCGGTCACCAATCTCCCCGCTCTCGGCGAGCGGCAGATCCGGATCGATTGCGACGTGATCCAGGCCGATGGCGGCACCCGCACGGCGGCGATCACCGGAAGCTATGTCGCCCTCCATCTCGCCATGCAAAAGCTCGTGGCCGACGGCAAGCTCGCCTCGGTGCCGCTCCTTGACGCCGTGGCGGCGGTTTCCTGCGGCATCCGCGAGGGTGAAGCGATCCTCGATCTCGACTACCCGGAAGATTCGACGGCGGAGGCCGATGCCAATTTCGTTCTGACCGGCGGCGGCGGGATCGTCGAGATCCAGGGCACGGCGGAAGGAGCACCTTTCTCCGAAGCGCAGTTCGGCGGCATGCTGGCCTTGGCACGCAAGGGCATCGGCGAGTTGATCGCGGCGCAGCGGGCGGTATTGGGGCTGGGTGCCTGACAAGCCCATGCGGCCCCTGCTTTCCGGCAACCGCCTGATCATCGCCAGCCACAATCAAGGCAAGGTGCGGGAGATCGCGGAACTCCTGGTGCCCTTCGGGGTTCAGGTCGAAAAAGCCGCGGATCTCGGCCTGCCCGAACCCGAGGAGACCGAGGCTACTTTCGCCGGCAACGCCGCACTGAAGGCGCTGGCGGCGGCGAAGGGCGCGGGTGCTGTGGCGCTTGCGGATGATTCGGGGCTGGTGGTGCCGGCGCTCGGCGGCGATCCCGGCATCTATTCGGCGCGCTGGGCCGGGCCTGAGAAGGATTTCGGCAAGGCCATGGCGCTGGTCGAGGAACGGCTCGCCGGCAAGCCGGATCGCCGCGCTTATTTCGTGGCGTCCCTGGCCCTGGCCTGGCCCGACGGCGAAGTCGAGATCTTCGAGGGCGAGGTGCATGGCACCCTGGTCTGGCCGTTGCGCGGCGACCGGGGTTTCGGGTACGACCCGATGTTCGTGCCGGACGGCTATACGGAAAGCTTCGGCGAGATGGACCCGGCGCTGAAACACGCGATCAGCCATCGCGCCAGGGCCTTTGCCAAACTGGTAGCGGCATGGAACAGGACATAGCGGCACAGAATATCGAGAAACCCGGCTTCGGCATCTATGTCCACTGGCCGTTCTGCCAGTCGAAATGCCCCTATTGCGACTTCAACAGCCATGTCCGGGAAGAAATCGACGAAGCGAGGTGGCGCGCCGCCTTGCTCGCCGAACTCGACCATTATGCCGCCTCGATTGGAGAACGCGAGGTCGGCTCGATCTTCTTCGGCGGCGGCACGCCCTCGCTGATGGCGCCGGAGACCGTGGCGGCGGTGCTGGAGCGGATCGGCCGGCATTGGCGGCTGGCTCCCGAAGTGGAGATCACGCTCGAAGCCAATCCAAGTTCCGCCGAAACCGGGAAGCTCCGGGGCTTCCGGGAAGCCGGAATCAACCGGCTGTCGCTCGGGGTCCAGGCGCTCGATGCCGAAGCGCTGCGCTTCCTCGGGCGGCGGCACGATCTCGGCGAGGCGCTTCGGGCGATCGAGGCGGCGCGGATGCTGTTTCCGCGCTATTCCTTCGACTTGATCTATGCGCGTCCGGGGCAGAGCCTGGAATCGTGGCGCGCGGAGCTGTTGCAGGCAATCGATCTCGCCGGCGACCATCTTTCCGTCTATCAGCTCACCGTCGAGAAAGGCACCGCCTTTTACGGGGATCGGCTGCGCGGCGCCTTCACCCTTCCTGAGGAGGACGCGGCGGCGGCACTCCATGAGCTGACGCAGGAACTTCTAGGCGAGGCCGGGCTCCCCGCCTATGAGATCTCGAACCATGCGCGGGCAGGGGGAGAAAGCCGGCACAATCTCGTCTATTGGCGCTATGGCGATTATCTTGGGGTAGGCCCCGGCGCGCATGGCCGGCTCACCGATGCCGGGAGCGGATGGAAATACGCCACCGCTCAGCTCCGCAAACCCGATGCCTGGCTCGCCGAGGTCGAGGCGAGCGGCCATGCCACCGAGGAATATTCGCGGATCGAAAGCGGGGCGCGGCTCGAAGAGATGCTGATGATGGGCCTGCGCTTGGCCGAGCCCGTGCCGCGTGGCCGCTTCCGCCGGGAATGCGGGCAGGAGCCGGAGCAGCTCTTCGATGCCGGGCGCCTCGCCCGCCTGAGGGCGGGCGGGTTCCTGTCCCTGGACCAGACCGGCATGCGCGCCACCGAAGCCGGGCGTCAGCGCCTCGATGCGCTGCTGCGCAGCCTGCTGGCGTGAGCGCCCGCCACCGACTCAGGCATTCATAATCTCGATCGGACAACAGGTGCGGGGCTCGCTCTCGCGCTGAACGACCCGCTGAGCGTAGATATCGCGATGCTCCAAATCTCCGACGGGCGTGACGTTGCCGTTGTAGCGCCGCAGCGCCGTCGGCCAGCCGTCGAAGGTGCCCGTGGGACGGTTGGCGGGCGGCTGCCCGGAAGTGCCGAAGCCCTTCCGCGCCAGCCAGATGACCGCCGCTTTCAGATTGGTCTCGATGTCGCCGGAATTCCGGGTCTGGGGCTGGGTCAAGCCGGCGCTCGGCTTCCACTCGCTCCAGTCGCCGGGATTGTTCACCTGCGCCGGATCGACCGCCCAGCCGGCAAGTGACGCCGCGTCGCCGCCGCCGGTTTCCTGGATGATCCAGGCCTTGACCAGATCCTCGGTCAAATCGGTTATCTGCGCGGCCTGATCGGCGGTCGCACCGCAGAAGGTGGCCTTGTCGGCGTTGAACGCAGCAACGATCTGCGTGATCAGCGCGTCATGCTCCTGATAGCGAGGCGCCTCATATCCGTTGAAAACCGACGAAGCCATGGCGATCGAACCTTCCATCAAAAAGTGTATTTTGCATTGTGGTGTATCCACAATGGAAACACAACCCATGATCCGCTCCGCCGAAGCGATTTTGATGCCTGACTTGCATCCCCCTGCCTAAAGCGGATAGACCTGGGTCAGCTCCCATTTTTCCGGACGGCGCCCCTCATGCTGCATGATCTTTATCAGTGGACCGTCGATCTGGCCGCCTCGCCGCATGCGGTCTGGGGACTGGCGGCGATTTCCTTCGTCGAGAGTTCGTTCTTCCCGCTGCCGCCCGATCTTCTGCTGATCCCGATGATCATGGCGAGGCCGGAGGATGCCTGGTTCCTGGCCCTGGTGGCGACGGTGTCCTCGGTCGCGGGCGGCATGCTCGGCTATAGCATCGGCTTCTTCGCCTTCGAGACGATCGGCCGGCGCATCCTCGATTTCTACGGCGTGCACGACAAGTTCCAGGCGCTGGAGGTGCTGTACCGGCGCTGGGGCGTGTGGATCATCATCGCCAAAGGGATGACGCCCATCCCCTATAAGATCGTCACCATCGCCAGCGGCGCGTTCCATTTCGACCTGCTGAAATTCGCCTCGGCCTCGGTCTTTTGCCGGGCGATCCGGTTTTTCCTGCTGGCGGCGCTGTTGTGGAAATTCGGGGAGCCGATCCGCGGCTTCATCGAGGGGCAGCTTGGCCTCGTCACCACCCTATTCGTCGTGGCGCTGGTGGGCGGCTTCGTCGGCCTGCGCTACCTCTCGCCGCGCAAAAGGCGGGCCTGAAGCCCAGAGTCTGAAGCCAGAGACATTTCCGGGAGACATCGCATGTCCAAACGACTTCATGTGTCCATCCGATTTTCCGCCGGTGACGCCGGCTACGCCAAAGACGGCGCGCGCTACATCGTCGAGGAGGTGGAGGACGGGATCGTCTATTGCACCGCGCCGAACGGCGTCGAGACGGAGTTCCCCGAAGCCGCCCTGGCGACTGAAACCGAATGGGCCGCGCGCACGGACGGGCGGCGGGACACGGTCTATGGCAGGCTCCGGCAATCCTCCGTCTATACCGGCACCGTGCCCCGCGTCGATCCCCATGCGGCGGAGCTGGCGCTCACCAAATTCGAGCGCGCCTGCCCCGGCATCCTCGATTTCACCGCCTTCAGCGCCGCCACCTGGTTCCTGACCGAGCACCACGAGACGCCGCTCCTGCACTCGCTCTCCATCGTCAAATGCCGCGAGATCTTCGACGCCGCCCGCCCCGAAATCCGCCTCGGCCTCCTGGCCCGCCTCTTGAGCCAGCAAGTCGTCGCCCTAGCCGGCGCCAGCCCGCTGGGCGATAATCTGACCAAAGCCATTCTCGACAAGGGTATGGCCGAGCATGCGGCGGCTTTCGATGAGTTCTGCGACAGGCCGAGGAATTGAGGGCGGGGGTGAACTCCCGAAGGGAAGCGTCTCGGCAAGAGGGTAGGGTGAGAAAGTATCAGCCGGTAACGGGAATGCGTTTCTGGCCGATGGCCGGATTCCTTGCCGCCAGACGGCATAAGGCGGGATAGCGGCTTTCCTCCAGCCCCGTCAGCGGCAATCCGTAGAATTCGGCGAAGGCTTCGACATGGCGATGGTCGAAATCCTCAACGGCTACGCCCTGGTCCAAGGCGAAATCCACCATGTCCAACTCCTGCCCCCAATAGCCGCAAAGGGGAGCCGGAATGCCTCGGTGGATCGCCGCCATATCGCTCACCATCGTATCCATGCGGTAATTCGGCCAGATATCCGCATACAGGAAATCGACGCCATCGAGCCGGAACTCTCGGGCATCGGCGCAAACGATGTCGACTTTCCCGCGTTGCGCCCACGCGTCGAATGCGGCGAATTTCCGGAACATGGCGATGATCTCAGGATCCCGCTCCACCACCACGACCCGGCTCACGGCCTGACGGGCAGAAACCGCATAAGCCATCAGCCCCAGCCCGAGCCCGCATACCACCACCGTGCCCCTCGCCGCCGCCAGATGCGGCAACTGGCTTTCGATCTCCATGGGAACGATGCTCATCCAGGTGATGCCGTCCTTCACCAGCAAATAGGTCGTCCAGTCCAGGGGCCTCGGCCCGCTAAAATACCCCGGCGCCGCCGGAATAAACGCCGAAGCCAACCGCCACGCCCCATTCTCCACCAACCGATAAGGCGGCACCGGCATGGACGGATAGGGCAGGTCGCCCGAATCGATAATCAAACTGGAAACGTTCAGAATTTCGGCGTCGTAGCCGTCCAGGCGCGGATCGGGGAGCATGAAGGAATCCTGTGAGGAAATGGGATGGCGGCTCCATTGTATGTGGTTGCTGTATGAGATGCACTATTTAATAGAAAAATTCAGCGGCGCTTGTGACGTTCCAGTGACAGTAAGCTGCCACCGGAATCCGAGGCATTGCGGGCGGGGTGTCGCCATGGATTGGAAATCGGGGCGGATGGCCCCTATAATCCTTTTATGAGTGATACAGCCCGTTTCCTGCCTGACGTTGACGAAGACGCCGCCGAGCTTGCCGCGTTGACGGCGGCTGTTGCCGAGGCGCGAGCGGATACCCGCTCAATTCCTCATTTCGAAGTCCGGGCATGGTTGCTTGAGATTGCAGCCGGCAAATTCGACGCGCCGAAGCCTGTTGCCCGGTGACGGAGCCGGTCAATTGGCAACCCGTCGCTTTTGCCGACCTTTGCCCGTATCGTTGCCTATATCGCGGAAGAAAACCCCGTGGCTGCCCGGCAAGCGGCCCGTGAGCTTTTGCTTGCCGGCGACAGTCTGTCGACGTTCCCCCGCCGAGGCCGCCTTGGCCGCATTCAAGGCACGCGCGAGCTTGTTGCGTTCAGGCCCTATATCTTCGTTTGCGAGGTTGCCGAGGATAATGCCGTTACCATCCTCCGGGTTTGGCACGGGGCACAGAACCGCGACGGATAAGGTGACTTTCACCCTCGGAATTATTGAGGGAAATGTAAGCTGTCACCGGCAGCCGCACAGGAGAATCGGGTGAAAGCCGAATAGCCCTCGATCCGAGGCCATATGGCGCTTGTCATCGTTGCACCATTGAATGCGGATCGCACGGACATCCACGGATTAACACGGTTGTATAGCAATTAATCGTGTAATTACATCTTTATCAGTGTTAATCCGTGTAATCCGTGTTCCTATGGCTCGTTCGCCGGAGACGGTATCCCTTCACCCGATTGCCCTGGGCAGCCGCATTTGCTTGCGTGACGACGCTGACTTGCAGCGTAAAAGCTACTTTGCGTAGGCGAAAGCCAACGGCATGAAGTCTTCGCGCATCAATCGGCGGCTTGGAACCTCGATCTTATGATGCACAACACTGGCCACCACGATGGCAACGCAGATTTCAGGCAATAAGTGAACCTCGTTGATCGGCGTCAGCATGAAATAATCTAGGCACCAATAGACCGCTATATGTGTCATGTAGAGCGAATAGGAAATGCGCCCGAGATAGAAAGAGACAGGGTTCCCGAAGATGGCCGCAGTCACTCCGTTCGCGCGATAGAGTCCGAGGATCATGAGTCCGAAAGTGACAGGCAACATAAACCATTCATAGGTCACCGGGAGAAGCGCAATGGCGAGAGTGGCCGCCGCAGCAACGCCAACCGATGTATTGTAAAAACGCGGCGCCTTTTCAATTGTGTAGGCCAATCCGTGAAGCAAAAAGCCAAAAACAAAAAGGAGCGTAAAACTAAAAAGCGAAATCCCGTAGTGAAAGCCAATCAATTCATGGGCCGGCAATACTTTCGCCGCCAGTACGCGAGAAGCGAGATACAGAATGCCGCAAGCCAAGAGAGATAGTGCCCAACCACGGCGGCGCAGCGTGGCCGTCACTAATGCCAGAATCGGAAAGCATAGATAGGCGAACCATTCCGTACTGATCGACCAAGACGCCTCGTTCCATGTCACGCCATCCGTGAAGCCCCAGGCATGAATAAGAAAAACGTTCAACAGGAATGTAAAGGCCGTGTCATAGGGCTGCAGTCCAACGGTCAATGGTATGAAGACCCATGCGACACAAAAAAGCATCGCAATGTGCACCGGATAAATGCGCGCCAAGCGCAGCCATAAAAATCGAAGTGCTGCGTGCCAATCGAGTCCGGTGATGAAATTCCGCCGATGCACATATGAGAGAATGAAGCCACTTAGCACAAAGAACATATGCACGCCGAGATAGCCCCGGCGGAAGAAGAAAGCCCATGCTCCGTACTGATCGGCCAAGACGCCATAACGGTAATGTAGCAAGACGACCCATAGTGCGGCGAAGCCTCTAAGGCCAGTTAATGTGCGGATTTCGAACAAGGTATTTCCCATTCCGTAAGAAGGGGAAGAAACTACTCTATCGAGCGCCGCGCAACAAGTTCCCATGAGATGGGACGAGAGGAAGATCAGCAAGCGTAGATTGGGTAACGCTTCGCTCCCCCATCCTACGCTTGCTGCCGAAGGGTTGCGTCCGGCAATATAAGCGAAGATCTCGTTGATCTCCGCGAGGGCTGTCCGCGTGTAACGAACCCTCAATCGTTCCGGTAACGATTGAATACTTCCGCGACCTGCTCATCGGACGCCAATTCGCCAGCGTGGGCTTCGCGGAGGCCTCGGCGCACGGCGGTCTTCCTGAAAACGACCCCACCCAAAAACCTGTCGCGGAAACATTGCGAAGCCGGCGGAGGCGGATTAGTTTGGCTAGGTTGTGCGTTGCAATAGGAAAGATGCTGTCATGCCGTTTCTCGCCGCCCGTCTTCAGCGGATCAAGCCCTCCCCGACGCTGGCCGTCACCGCTAAAGCGGCGGAGCTGAAAGCCGCCGGGCGGGATGTGATCGGGCTCGGAGCGGGGGAACCCGATTTCGATACGCCTCTCAATATCCAGGAAGCGGCGATCGCGGCGCTGAAGCGCGGCGAGACGCGCTATACGGCGGTCGACGGCACCCCGGCGCTGAAGCAGGCGATCATCGCCAAGTTCAAGCGCGAGAACGGTCTCGAATACACGGCCAAGCAAATCACCGTCGGCACCGGCGGCAAGCAGGTGCTCTATAACGCCCTGACGGCGACGGTGGATCCGGGCGACGAGGTCATCATTCCGGCCCCCTACTGGGTCTCCTATCCAGATATCGTCCAGTTGAACGAGGGCGTGCCGGTCTTCATCACCGGGCCGGAGGAAAACGGCTTCCGCATCACCCCGGAGATCCTGGAAAAGGCGATTACGCCCAAGACCAAGTGGCTGATCCTGAACTCGCCCTCGAACCCGTCCGGCGCCGGCTATACGGCGGCGCATCTGCGCGGGCTGGCCGATGTGCTGCTCCGGCATCCGCAGGTCCATATCCTGACGGACGATATGTATGAGCATCTCGTCTTCGGCGATTTCCGCTTCGCCACCATCGCCCAGGTCGAGCCGAAGCTGTTCGACCGGACGCTGACCATGAACGGCGTCTCCAAGGCCTATTGCATGACCGGCTGGCGCATCGGCTATGCCGGCGGGCCGCAGGCTTTGATCGGGGCGATCTCGACCTTGCAGTCGCAATCGACCTCGAACCCCTCCTCGATCAGCCAGGCCGCCGCCGTCGAGGCGTTGAACGGCCCGCAGGATTTCATCCAGGCCAACAACAAGGTCTTCGTCGAGCGGCGCGATCTCATCGTCGGCCTGCTCAATGAAGCCAAGGGCCTGTCCTGCCTCGTCCCCGACGGCGCTTTCTATGTCTATCCGTCCTGCGCCGGGGTCATCGGCAAGACGACGCCGCAGGGCAAGCGCATCGAGACCGATTCGGATTTCGTCGATTACTTGCTGGAATCCGAAGGTGTGGCGGTGGTGCAAGGCGTGGCCTTCGGCCTCTCCCCCTATTTCCGCATCTCCTACGCGACCTCGACCAAGGCTCTGACCGAAGCCGGCGCCCGCATCAAGCGCGCCTGCGAAGCCCTTAGCTGAGAGATAGCGCGGTCCTTCGAGACGGCCCCGAAGAGGGGCCTCCTCAGGATGAGGACCATTGTACGATGTTCCTCATCCTGAGGAGCGGCTCTCTTAGCCGCGTCTCGAAGGACGCACGGCGTTGCCGTTAGATCCGCCAGTTCAGCGTTTCACCGGCGAGGAAGGGGACAAGCCGCTTGTTCCCTTCCTCGATGGCTTCCGGCTGAACCCAAGCCTCGCGGCGGAGGGTGATCGTCCCCTCGTTGAGCGGTAGCCCATAAAACCTTGCCCCGTAAACCGACGCGAAGGCTTCGAGCCGGTCCAGCGCCTGTTCCTCCTCGAACACCTTTGCATAGGTCTCGATCGCGTTCGGCGCGGTGAAGATGCCGGCGCAGCCGCAGGCGCTTTCCTTGGCATGTGCCGGATGCGGCGCCGAATCCGTGCCGAGGAAGAATTTCCCGCTATCCCCGGCCGCCGCCCGGCGCAGCGCCAGCCGGTGCTTTTCGCGCTTGGCGACGGGCAGGCAGTACATATGCGGCCGCAGCCCCCCGGCGAAGAGCGCGTTGCGGTTGATGACGAGGTGATGCGCCGTGATCGTGGCGGCAAGGTTCGGCCCCGCGCCCGCGACGAAATCCACCGCCTCCTGCGTCGTCACATGCTCGAACACAATCTTCAGTTCCGGCAGGCGGCGGGTGAGGGGGGCGAGCACTCGGTCGATGAAGACGGCCTCACGGTCGAAGATGTCGATCTCGGGATCGGTGACCTCGCCATGGACCAGGAAGGGCATGCCGAGCTTCGCCATCCGCTCCAGGACCGGATAGGCATGGGCGATATCGGTGACGCCCGCCGCCGAATTCGTGGTCGCCCGCGCCGGATAAAGCTTCACCGCCGCGAATACGTCCTGGCGCCAGCCGGCCTCGATATCCTCCGCCCGGCTGTCATCGGTGAGGTAGCAGGCCATCAGCGGGGTGAACGCCACACCCGCCGGCAAGGCGGCAATGATCCGCCCCCGATAGGCCAGCGCCGCCGCCACGCTCGTCACCGGCGGCGCCAGATTCGGCATGACCAGCGCCCGCGCGAATTGCCGCGCGGTAAAGGGCAGTACCGTCTCCAGCATCGCCCCATCGCGCAGATGCAGATGGAAATCGTCCGGGCGCCGAATGGTCAGCGTCGGCGCCGTCATCAGGTCACGCGGAGCATGATCTTGCCGATATGGTTCTCCGCCATCAGGCGATGGGCTTCCGCCGCCTGCTCCAGCGGCAGGACCGTGTCGATGACCGGATGGATGCGGCCCGTTTCCAGCAGCGGCCAGACCTGCTCTTGCAGGGCTTGGGCGATGGCGGCTTTTTCGGCGACGCAGCGCACCCGGAGGGTGGCGCCGGTCACGGTCAGGCGCTTCAGCATCACCGGCATGAAATCGAATTCGATCTTGCTGCCTTCAAGGAAGGCGATCTGCACCAGCCTGCCCTCGGTGGCGAGCGCCTGGATGTTGCGCTCCATATAGGAGCCGCCGACCATGTCGAGAATGAGATCCACGCCCCGCTTCTCGGTCAGCGCCTTCACCGCCGCGACGAAATCCTCGTTGCGGTAGTTGATCGCCTTGGTGGCGCCGAGCTTCTCGCAGAAGGCGCATTTCTCGTCGCTGCCGGCGGTGGCCAGAACCTTGGCGCCGAAAGCCGAGGCGAGCTGAATCGCCGCCGTGCCGATCCCGCTGGTGCCGCCATGGACCAGGAACCACTCGCCGGGCTTCAGGCGCCCGCGCTCGAACAGATTGGTCCAGGCGGTGAAGAACGTCTCCGGCAGCGATGCCGCCTCGACCAGCGACAGCGAGGCCGGAACCGGCAGGCAATGCTGGGCGGAGGCGGTGCAATATTCGGCATAGCCGCCGCCCGACACCAGCGCGCAGACTTCCGCGCCGATCGCCGGTTCGGTCACGCCCTGGCCGTGGGCCACGACCGTGCCGGCGATTTCGAGCCCGAGGATCGGCGAGGCGCCGCGCGGCGCCGGATAGCGGCCTTGGCGCTGGATCACATCCGGCCCGTTGACGCCCGCCGCCGCCACCTTGATCAGGACTTCCCCTTCAGCCGGCACCGGCACCGGACCGCGCGCCGGCACCAGAACCTCCGGCCCGCCCGAACCGTTCATGTCGATGAAGCGCATTTCTTTCGGGATCTGTTCGTTCATGCTTCTCAATCCACGGAAAGGGTCTGCGCCTTGAGATAGGCGCTTTCCGGCAAGGAGGGATGCACCGGGTGGTCGGCGGCGGCACCGGAACTCCGCAGGATGCGGGCGCCGCGATCGGCATCGTTCAGCCCCTGCCGCACCGCGTCGGCAAAGAACGGAACCTCGATATTGTGGGAGCAGGACGCGACGAAGAGGAACCCGCCCTTGGCTACCAGCGACGCCGCCATCCGGGTCAGCTTGCGATAGCCGCGCAACGCGGGGCCCGCGTCCTTCTTCGATTTGGCGAAGGCCGGGGGGTCGGCGATGACGACATCGAAGCGTTCGCCGGCATCGGAAAGACGCTCCATCTCGGCAAAGACCTCGGCCTTCCGGAAAGTACACAATGCAGCAACGCCGTTGCGAACAGCGGAGGCCCTTGCGAGTTCCAGCGAGGCCTCGGAACGATCGATCGCCACGACTTCGGCCGCACCCGCCGCCGCCGCTTGGACGGCAAAGCCCCCGGCATAGGAATAGAGATCGAGCACCCGCCCGCCTTGCGCCAGGGAGGCGACGAAGGCGCGGTTCTCGCGCTGATCGAAGAACCAGCCGGTCTTCTGCCCGCCCACCGGATCAGCCTGGAAGAAGAGCCCGTTCTCGGTGATCTCGATCGGCCCCGAAATGCTCCCCTTGGCGAAGCGCTGCTCCAATTCGAGCCCCTCGGCCTCGCGCGCCGGGGTGTCGTTGCGCAGGAAGATCGCCTCCGGCTCCAGAACCTGATCGAGCGCCTCGATCAGATCCCCCTCCAGAAGCGCCATTCCCGCCGTGTTGATCTGGCAGACGAGATAGGGGCCATAGCGATCGACGATCAGCCCCGGCAACCCGTCCGCCTCGGCATGGATCAGGCGATAGCAGGGGGCATTCACCAGCCGCTCGCGCAGGGCCAGCGCCCGCTTGACCCGCTTCACCAGAAACTCGCGGTCGATGCGCTGGGTGGCGTCGCGGCTGATGAGTCTTGCACTCACCAGCGGATGCGGGTTGAAGGTGGCGGTGCCGAGCCTTTTTCCATCGGCCTTGAGCACGGTAACGAGGCTCCCCGGCGGCAGCGCCTTGGCGGCGGCATCCATGGTGAGTTCGTTCGAATATATCCAGGGATGCCCGCCCTCGGCGCGCTTCTGGCGCCCGGGGAGCAATGTCACCACGGGCCTTGTCGATGGATTGTCAGTCATGGCCCTGTCTTACCCGCAAACCCTCGGCACCACTAGAGCAATTTCCGAAGGAGCGGGAGGAGCAGCGCCCGGCATAGGCTCCACACCGACCCCCGCATTTTGGGCGCGCCGGGTCGAGGGGGAAGTGCGGGAGGCTTGTATTGCAACAAAACAAAAACAGAAATTCACTAAAAGCCCGCGCATTAAAAGTACAATTGCTTACGAGTTTGTGTAACGAACAAATAATATCGTCATATTTTTGCATATTTCCTGAAATTTTAGCGAAACGGCAGATTGGTGGTTTATTTGTGGCACCTGGACATTTGTGCCTTATTTTGTATTGCCTGTTGACGCGTGCCTGACGGCGCATTATTTTCGCTGCAGCTTCTATTGAAGCCAAATACAAAAAACCGACAGGAGACGCCCTTACTTTTCTGCAAAGGAGGCGCTGATGCATTCTCTGCCGATTTCCGATATCCCGGCAATTGCGGCATGCGTTCTTGCGGTAAGCTTCGTCCTTGCCGTTTTCCTCAGCATGATTTGGTGCATCGTCGAGTTGGTGCGCGCATCCCGCCATCGCGAGCACTCCAACGGCCCCCAATCCTCATCGGCTGGAATTACCGGCGTCCGCGCCAGAATCGCAGGCGCTGCCCGGTCGAGACGGATTATTGCCCTGCCTTGGCGCGAGAGGCTCTGGCAGAGCCGGAGGGCATGCATAAACTGACCGCCGCAGCCATGCGGCGCCTAAGCCGGGCACGGGGTGGAGGCGCCGCTCTTCACCCCGTGCTTGCTCAATGTCCGAGGGAGGGGGAGGCGGTTGGCGCGAAATCAGCGGCTAAGAGCGGCAGGTTCACGTTCGATCACGTTTTCTGAGTTTGCTGCCTGGGACTAGGGGCGTGGCAATATTTCACCCTACGAAATATGACAGGACGCCTGTCCGCGCTTTTTCAGATATTGCTGGTGGTAATCCTCGGCCCGCCAGAAGGTGGCGGCGGGCGTGATCGCGGTGACGATCGGGCGGCGGAAGCGGCCTGATTTTTCCAGCCGGTCCTTTACCGCCAAAGCGGCCTGTTCCTGCTCCGGGTCATGGAAGAAGACCGCCGAGCGGTATTGGGTGCCGATATCCGGGCCCTGGCGGTTGAGGGTGGTGGGATCGTGGTTCTCGAAGAAGATTTCGAGAAGCCGCTCATAGGAGACCAGCGCCGGGTCGAAATCGATCTCGATCACCTCGGCATGGCCGGTGGTGCCGGTGCAGACATCCTTGTAGGAGGGCTCCGGCATCACGCCGCCCTCATAGCCGACGGCGGCGGCGGTGACGCCCGGAACCTGCCGGAACACCACCTCCACGCCCCAGAAGCAGCCGGCGCCGAATGTTGCTTTGACCATGGCCGTTCTCCCTTTGCCGGGTGATTTCAATGTCGCAGGAGCAGCATCAGGATGCCGGCCGTAAGGGCAAGGTTGAAGCCGACCATCCATTTGAGCAGCATTAATTCCGCCCGGATGGGGGCGGCTTCTTCGCGCAGATCGTGCTTCGTGACGAGTTCCTGGCTGGTGGCCAGGGAGAAGGCTTCGGCTGCGGCTTTGGCCTGTTCATGATTGAACCCACCGGCTTCCAGCCGCTCGACGAATTTAAGGGTGTCGAATGTGACGGTGCTCATGATGCCTTTTCCTTCTTTTTTTCGCCGTCCCGGCGGGCGAATCAATAGCCCTTCGCGGCTCCGGCGGGGCGGCGGGGGTCGTTGGCGCCGTGGAGAAGCGGTGTCTCCTCAGGCCCCGCACGGTGCACCGCATCGTCGCCGGGCGAGGGTAGCGCGCGGTCGGCGGCGGTTCCCGCCATCACCGCTTCCACCGCACCCCAGGGCGCCTGTTCCTCGATCCGGTAGCCCATTCCCTTGAGGAGGAAGGCCGTGTCGGCGGAAAGCGCGCGCGGTTCGGTGAAGAGCTTGTCGGGCAGGAATTGGTGATGGATGCGCGGTGCCGCAACCGCCTCTCCCACATCCATGCCATAATCGACGATATCGAGGATCACTTCGAGCACGGCGCTGACGATGCGCGGCCCGCCGGGGCTCCCCAGGACCAGCACGGTTTTGCCGTCGCGGGTGACGATGGTCGGCGACATCGAGGACAGCGGGCGCTTGCCCGGCGCGATCGCGTTCGCGTCCCCCTGGATCAGTCCGAACATATTGGGCGTGCCGGGCTTGGCGGTGAAATCATCCATCTCGTTATTGAGGAAGAAGCCCGTTCCGGGCGCCATTACCTTCGCCCCGAAATAGGAATTGAGCGTCATCGTCACGGCGACCGCGTTGCCGAGGCGGTCGATCACGGAATAATGCGTGGTCTGCTTTCCTTCGGCCTTGGGTTCCGCTTTCGGCTCCTTCTGGCTGAGTTCGCTGGATTGCGTCGCCACCGATGGCTGGATCCCTTTCTTCTGCGATCCGATATATTCGGGCGAGAGCAACCGCTCGACCGGGACGGAAACGAAATCCGGGTCGCCGAAAAACCGGCTGCGGTCGAGAAAGGCGCGGCGCAGGGCTTCGGTCAGGTAATGGACCGAAGCCGCCGAATGAAAGCCCTGCTCCGCCAAAGGATAAGCTTCAAGGATTTCGAGGCTCTCGCAAATTGCGGTGCCCCCGGAACTGGGCGGCGGCGCCGAGATCACCCGGTAGCCCCGATAGGCACAGGAAACCGGCATCCGCTGAGCCGAGGTGTAGCCGGCGAAATCCTCGACGGTAAGAATGCCGCCCCCGGCCTCGCTGGCGGCAGCCACGGCATCGGCAACCGGCCCCTTGTAGAAGGCGTTCGGCCCTTCCTCGGCGATGTGGCGGAGCGTTGCCGCGAGATTCTTCTGCACCAGCCGCGCACCCGGCCGGAACGGCTTGCCCGCCGGATCGAGGAAAATGGCGGAAAGCACCGGGTCGGCACTGAATACCGCCGTGCCGGTGGCGAGAATGGCGGTATCGCCGTCGCTCAGGACGAAGCCCTTATCCGCCAGGGCGATGGCCGGCGCCATCAGCTTGGCGCGGCTCATGGTGCCGTAGCGCTCGCGCGCGGCTTCGAGCCCCATGACGCTGCCCGGAACCGCCACCGCGCGATAGCCCCGAATCGAGAGATCCGGGATCACCGCGCCCTTCTCATCGAGGAACAGGTTCGGCGTCGCGGCCAGCGGCGCCTTCTCCCGGAAATCGAGGAAGATCTCCTTCCCATCGGCGAGGCGCAGCATCATGAAGCCGCCCCCGCCCAGATTTCCGCAGCAGGGTTGCACCACCGCCAGCGCATAGCCCACCGCTACCGCCGCATCGACGGCATTGCCGCCCTGCTCCAGGACGTGAACTCCGATTTCGGCGGCGAGGTGCTGCTCCGCCACCACCATTCCATGCTCGGCGGCGACGGGCGGCGGCGAGGCGGCGAAGGCGCCGCTACCCCGCACCGTCAGGACAACGGTCAACAGGACAACGGCCAAGGCTAAAGCCAGATGGCGCCTGGCAGCACCCCCACGGTTCCGATCCGGCATCGCCCCGTTCTCCCCCAAATGAAGCCGATACAAACGCGCCACCATAACCGATAATGCGGCCTGAACGTCCCCCTCCGTTAGAGCCCCTACGCTTCGGGCAGGGACGATGCCGATCGGGGCGCCTGATCCCAGGGGAAATCGATCCAGACATCCTGTGCCACTTCGAGAACGAAGCTATCGGCGAGCGGCTTTCCCGCCGGCTTCGCATAGAGCACCGCGTAATGTGCCCATGGCAGGAGCGCCCGCACCGCCCGCGCCGTCCGGCCCGAATCGACCAGATCGTCGATGACCAGAAGCCCGTCGCCGTCTCCTTCCAGCCCCTTCAGGATGCGGACCGCACCCTGTTCCCGCGCCTCATAGCTCGCCACGCAGATCGTATCGACCAGCCTGATATCGAGTTCGCCGGCGACGATCGCCGCCGGCACCAGCCCGCCCCGCGTTACCGCGGCGATGCCGCGCCAAGGCCCCAATTCCAGAAGCCGCCGCGCCAGGGTTCTCGAATGGCGATGCAACTCGTCCCAGCCGACGGCCCAGTTCTTCCGTGCATCCCGGTTCTTCGTCATATCCGCCGGCGCGGTCACCGGAGATAGACCCGGACCTCGTCGGTTTTGATGCCGGGGCTGGCCGCGGCCTTGAGGCGCATGCGGTCCGCCGGCAATCCCATTTTGGCCAGCGACTTCACCACCTGTTCAATGCCGCGTTCGGCGGCCGCGGCGGCATTCGGCCCCGGCGGGCTGACGGCGACGATATCGAAACTGGCATTCGGGCGCTTGTCCAGCACCGCATGCACCGCCTCGTAAAGCGGTTGCTCGAAGGCGACATCCGGACGGTCGAAACGAATGGTGACGAGCGCCCGCCGCTCCTCGCCCTGGGCTCCAGCCGAAGTGGGAGCTTCCTCCGCGAAGGCTTCGGGGGAAACGGCTCCCGGACGCCTTCCCGCCGAAATCGCCGGGCCGAGTGCCGCCAGCCGCCGCCGCACCGTGCTGAGGAAAAGATTGCGCGACGCCACTTCCGTGCTCACCCGCGTCAGGAGAACATCGACCGAGGAGGCCGCGCGCCCGGCTTCGGTTTCGAGTCCCGCGAATTGCCGGCGCGTGGCGATATCGGTGCCGGGCTGCGCCGCCGCCGCATGGGCGGCCTGGGTGATATAGCTCGCCAGCGCCGAGTCGCTCCCCGCCCAGTCGGCGATCGCATTCAGCTTTCCGGCACTCCTGGTCATGCGCTGAAGCTCCGCCTGCGACCGGCTCCAATCGCCCGACAATTGCGGATCGTCCGGGGCCGGGGCGGGCGTGGTGCCGAGCCGGCTTTCGATCTCCGAAGCAAGTCCATCGATGGTGGCGGTGCCTTCTTCGAGTTCCTTATGAAGCCCGTCGAGTTCCTGCCGGCGCGATGCCACGTCGGATTTGAGCCGGTCGAGATCGCCGCGCAAGCCGCCGAGGGTAACGCCGGCATCGGTGGAGGCCGCTTGCGGAGCGGCTTCCGGGGCAGGCCGAATCGCGGCGGCGCCACGCGGATCCTCGCCCGCCAGGGACGGCAACAGCGTGTCGTCGGCAAAGGAGCATGCCTCCAATGGAGCCAGGAGCCCCACCAGGAGAATCAGCAGGAGAGGGGACGGCTTGATCGGCCGCAGGCACGCCGGCATGGTGGTTCTCTCGCTCACTGCGGGGGTCTCTCGGCCGATGGATTGGGGGGAAACGGGCGGAATAACGGGATATTATGCCGCTGCCCCGCGCGGAACAAGCCGTTTGGCGTCCGGGTTCCGCCTCCAGCCGTTGTCAGCGGACCTTGCGGTCGCTATTCTCCCGGCACGCAGGCCGGAGGGTCGCGCCATGTGGAGAGATCGAATGAAAAAGATGAAATGGGTCGTTCTGGCTTTTTCGGCGGTGGTATTGACCGGCTGCCTCCAGCAGCAGAAAGAAGCGCTCAGCCTTTGTGAGCAGCAGGGCCGCAATAAGAATCCGGGCATGTCCTTCGCCAAGGGCAACGCCGTCGGCCAGTATATCCGTCAATGCATGGAAAGCGCCGGCTATGTCTGGCAGGAAAGCGCCCGGCCCGCGAAATGTATCGACGCCTATGTGAACGAGGCCAATGCGTATTGCTATGCGCCGTCCGGTTTCCTCGCCGGCCTCGGCAACAAGATCGAAGTGATGACCGAATAGCGGCTGCGGCGGTCACCGCCGCAACGGTAATATTGTAAATTCATGACGCGGATGGAGGAGCCGATGACCGAGAAAAAAGATGCGCCGAAACCCGGCGACAGCGACAAGGTGCTGTTGCGTTCGGTATTTCGCTCGATCCTCGGCCCCTTTGTCATGCTGATCGCGGCGGCGGCGCTGGCTCTTGCCGTCCTGTCGCTCTCCGGCTACGTGACCGGGGTCCGGATCGAATAGCCGGATCTCAGCGCTTGGTTTCGAGTCAGCGCTTGGTTTCGAGATAGAGGGAAATCGCCTGCGCCCGGTTGCGCAGATGGAGCTTCTCGAACAGGTTCCGCAGATGGAATTTGACGGTGTTGACCGAGACGCCGAAATCCTTGGCGAGTTCCGCGTTGGTCTGGCCGGTGCCGAGCGCCGCCAGAAGATCGCGCTCCCGGTTGGTGAGCCCGTCGAGCGGATCGGGGCGGACCTTGCGGACATCGACGAAGGGAAACACCATGTCGCCGCCGGCGACCGCCGCCAGCACTTCGAGGAGTTGCTCGGGCGGCTTCTGCTTGGAAACGAAGCCGGCACCGCCCAGCCGCCAGGTATCGGCAGCAGCAGCCGGATCGCTGGTTCCGCTATAGACCACGATCTTCGGGGCGTTCGACCGCTTGCCGAGAACGTTCAGAACCTGACGGGCGTCCATCACCGGCATCTCCCAGCCGATGACACCGACATCGAAAGGCATCTTGCCGACGGAATTCAGGAATGACTCGCCATCGCTTTCTGTCCAAACGAGATTGAAGCGCGAATCCTCGGCGAGGAGCGCCCGCAGCCCGGCAAGGACGATGGGATTCTTGTCGGCGACGGCGACCGCGATCGGGAAAAGCTTGCGGTCGCGCTTGCTGCCGCTGTTTCCGATTGGATCGGCTTCCGGACCACCGGAGATTTTTTCGTTCAACGTTTTCTCCCGTCGATCTCGCATATCAGGGGCAATTTGACCGCCCGGGAGGGCATGACGGCATCCAAAAGCAACCACTATGGCGAAGGCAGGAAGATAACAGAGATCGTTTCCGCTTCCAACTTTTCTTGCGTCCTTCCCCACCCATTCGGTGATCCTTCTTCCCGCCCGATGGGGTGTTGAGTATTCTCCGGCAAATCACAACGGGAGGAACACATGACATTAAGGGGTTGGGCCGGTTTTATGGCCCTGGCGATCGGCATCTCCCACCCCGCTTGGGCAGCGGGCAGCGATGAGGATTGGAAGCGTTGCATCGGCAACACGCCGGAGGTCAGCATCGAGGGCTGCTCCGCCGTTATCAAGGCCGGAGAGGACCAGGGAGAAACGCTCGCGGCGGCCTATGCCAACCGCGCCGCCGCCTATCAGGCCCAGGGGGCGCTCGACCGCGCTCTCCAGGATTACGACAAGGCGATCGAGCTGAAACCCAAGGACGGCGACATCTTCGACAGCCGGGGCTTGGCCTATCGGGCGCAAGGGCAGCTCGACCGGGCGATCAAGGATTTCGATCAGGCGGTGGCGCTCAATCCGAAACTCGGCCCCGCCTTCGCCGATCGCGGCCGGGCCTATCATGCGAAGGGTCAGTATGACCGCGCGATGATGGATTACGATCTGGCGCTCAATCTCAACCCCTTCAGCGCCGAGGTAATCAATGCCCGTGGCCGCACCAATTTCGCCGCCGGACGCTTCCCCGCCGCCGCCGAGGATTTCGCCCGGAGCCTCGGCGTCGCGATCGATCCCTATGCGACGATCTGGCTCCATCTGAGCCAGGCCCGCGCCAAGGCGGATGATGCGACCGACCTCGCCGCCAACGCCGCCAAGGCCGACCCGGACGCCTGGCCCGGCCCGGTCATTTCCTATTTCCTCAAAAAGAAGACCGCCGAGGAGGTGCTCGCCGCCGCCAATACCGGCGACGACACGGCCAAGACCAGCCAGAACTGCGAAGCCGCCTTCTTCCTCGGCGAGGACGCGCTCGCCCGCCAGAAATCCACCGAAGCCGAAAAACTCCTGCGGCAGGCTTCCACCACCTGCCCGCCGGACTTCGAGGAATTCGAGGCGGCAGCCGCGGAATTGCGGCATTTCGGGAAGTAGCCCCGCCTTGTGGAGACGCTTGCACGCGTGAGCCGGGCCAAGCGGGATTGCGGGAGAAAGGGGGGATGCCTATGATGGAGGCATCCCGCCCTCGGGCGGACGGTTCTCACACGCCCCTGGCGGGCGGTTCTCATTCGGATGATGCCGGAACACATAATGTCGAAAAAAGTCACCCCGCCCCGGACCAACCCGCAAAATCAGAACGCCAAGACACCGGGCTCAAAGCCCCCCAAGAGATCCCCGCTTTCCGGCATCGCCCTCTGGGGCGTGGCGCTGGTTGGGGCAGGGGTCTGGGCTTTCGGCACCTTCTATCTCAACGGTGCGCCCGCCCCCTCCGTGGCCTCTGTCGGCGGGACGGCGCTCCCGACCGAGACGCTGAAGCGGGATGTGCAGTCGACGCTCGACAGCCTCCGGGAACAGGCGGCGGCAAGCGGCGCCCAGCTTCATGGCAAGCCGGCGGATATCGCGGCCTCGATCCTCGACCGCATGGTCTCCGGCGAGATCGTCGAACTGGAGCGTCAGCGCCTCGGAATCGTTGTCGACGACAAGACCGTCGACAAGACCATCACCGCGGATGGCCGTTTCAAGGGCGCCAGCGAGGCATTCGATCACGCGATCTATGCCAAGGCCCTGGCGGATTCGCATCTGTCCGAGAGCCGCTATAAGGAATTGCTCAGCGGCGAGCTTGCCCGCACCCGCCTGGTCGATGCCTTGGCATCCGCCGTGCCCGTCTCCCAGAACATGGCCGACGCGCTCTATCGGCTCCGCGACGAGAAGCGCGTCCCCGACACCGTCTTTTTCCCCCTCGATTCGGTCAAATCGCTGCCGGAGCCCACGGAACAGCAGCTCGGCGACTTCTATGCGAGCCACAAGGATCAGTTCTTCAGCGAATACCGCAGCTTCACCCTGGGCATGATCA
>Ga0265327_10000479_pt1 | contig 70467 bp, 63 predicted proteins | sample 41621metaG_FD_202089 | JGI IMG/M metagenome (GOLD analysis project Ga0265327, IMG submission 202089) | Rhizosphere microbial communities from Carex aquatilis grown in University of Washington, Seatle, WA, United States - 4-16-21 metaG | ecosystem: Host-associated > Plants > Roots > Rhizosphere...
CTGCCCAAACAGAACGGATGAGCGGAGAACTAAATGGCTAAGGTTGGAACTGCCCCCGCAGGGTGGACCTGGGAAAATTTTGAGGCTACTGCAGCGGAAGTTGGATCATGGGTTTGGGGAACCGCGCAGGGGGCTTGGAACGAAAAGGCTTCGATTAACCAAATCATCACGGACGCTGTAATCGGGATGATCCCTTTGGTCGGGGATGCAACGGCTGTTCGCGATCTTGCCGCGGTGACATTCGGCTTGGTTGACCAGCCGACCAAGCGTGACGACAAATGGCAATGGATTTTGCTTGTCGTCTTGTTGTTCGCCTTGATTCCAGTTGTCGGAGGCGTGATCAAGGGGGTTGGGCGACTTTCATTGCGCTCCGCCATGATCGCCGAGAAATTGACTGGTGCCGCTCGCCTTGTGCACATGGAGCAAACGGCCAAGGAGTGCATCGAGTTCTTGAACAGGGTTGGAGCAGGTAAGGCTGAGGCTTGGTTCAAGAGCCTGAACGTGGCGGATCATCAAGCAGCGCTTGTTCAAAAGTTTGACGACTTGATGCGAACCATAAACGGTGTTCTGGTCACAGTCGAACGTCGCATGGGGCATGTTTTGCCGGCAAGCATGCTTCAACGCATTAATGGCCTAAAGAACGGGATGGATCAGCTTGCCGTGCTTGCGCGCAAGATGATTCCCAAGGCGTTGAAGGATCTGCATGCGACCTTGACTGAGTTGCAGCAATTTATTCGATCTGGCGGTGAAACCACTAGCCGGGTTACGGCACACACTGCAGTAGCCGGTGAGCGAGCTGTAGTTACACATGCTGATGAGCTTCGCCTGATTGAAGGCGCGCAAGCTGCGCGGTCTGCTCGCGGAGGATGGGCCAAGAATCCTGCTCAGAAGCGGTTCATCGACGCCAAAGGGCTATATAAGCACGAGCCTGGCTATCCCAACTTAATGGCTTATTCCGAGACCGTGAACGGCGTAAAGGTCTATCCAAATGTCACTACCTATGCGGGCAAAATTGCCAATCGCACCTTGGATAAGGGCGAGCAAGTCTTTCGCGTCTTTGGCCCCAAAGGAGTGACACACGGCTATCAACTGCCAGTTGACGCATTTGCGGGCGGCAATCCCGCCCGGGCCTCCAAGTTCTGGGGTATGGGGGGGATGCCCAAAAACGGGAAAGAGTGGCGTGAGTACTCTGGCGCGGTTCTCGATGAATGGAATCACGATGGCTTTATCGCCATTGGTACTGTCGAGGAATCGGGCAAAGTCAAAGCCTGCACAGGCAAGATCGCGGAACAGTACGGAGAAAAGATTCCAGGCCAGTACCTGCCGGGTGGAGGAAAGCAAGCCATGATTGACACTCCAGCTGACCTTGCGGAACAGATCAATGCAGTGGCTGCGCAAGTGGTTCAAGACGGCAAGGCCAGAACCTTTTCGTCAGGCGGTTATTCTTGGGAAATCAAACCGACTGGCTGGAAAGATGTGAATGGCGTTCATGGCTACGATGTAGCCACCCGAACCGCTGGTGTGCAAACGGCCAAGTTGGGCGCTCGTGAGCAAGCCAGCAAGGAGCGCTGACTAGTATGGATACCTTGGACAAATACATTCTTCTGCCCACCAAACTTGAACGTCGGGCGCTTTTTCGCTTGCTGCAGGAAGCCTCATCGCTCACGATCTGGAGCATCATCGGCGACTATTACAAGACATGGCTGGAGGTCACCAAGCGCGTCTATCCCTTGGTGCAGCAATCCGCGCCCGATGGTTCGCCCGCGATGAATGAGTCGGAATTTCGAGGCATTCTAGGCGGGTACGCGGCCATGCAAGGTGCGTTGAACGCATTGAGGAGCGGTGACAAGTCGGTCTTCAGATGGTTGGGCATCGGTTCGGGTGGCCCTTATTTTTGCGAAGCCTATCGTGAAATCAGTTCGTGGCGTACACGTTATTGGAGAGATGCAGAGGGAACGTTGCCGCTGCAGGCAACCCCGTATTGGACCGAATGGGATGCGGCATTCCAGGATTTGACCCATGCCTGGGACCATGGATTTCAAGCCTTGGAGCCTCGACACACCGACGTACCGGCGGTCGTGCAGACGATGTACTACTTGCGTGGGCTGGATACCGACGAAGCTGGTAACAAGCTACCGCCAAATGCGCTTTGGGCCGCGTTGATGCAGAGAGCGGATACGTTGCCAGCAGTCCCAAGCCCTGATGACGAAGTTCTGATCAAGACTGGGAGCAACATCCCTTGCTTTGGCATCTGGGAGCCCGTCAAGGCTGACCTTGCCGGGGGCTTTGCAGGCTTGTTCAAGCGGCCAATCGCCTCGCCTGATCGCCAGTACGAACTGGATGGCTGTATGAACTACCTGCATGCAGGCTCGCCAGCGCCGACTGTCGCATTTGAGGAAGACGATGAGCGCCAAAATGGGCATCCAACGATATGGCGCTTGCTTTGGCGTGATGATCGCTATACCGATGGTCATACACCTGAAGTTGAGTGTGACTACCTGTTTGTCGCTCGGCGCCGTGAGAGCAGCGTCGCTGCTGGCACCAAGAGCATCGTGGCAGATGACCTCGTGTGGCGTGATTCAGGTGCGCTGGCGCCACTGGCCGGACGCTGGGCATCTCGCGATGACTTGGGCCAGCATGTCACGTGCAACAAGGGAGATGTGCTGCCTCAATTGAATGGACAAGAGACGACTTGGGTTCACGTACCGCAAGTCTGAGCACAAAAACAAACGGCGTGACTGGCAAACCAGTTTACGCCGTTCTTGTTTCGGTCAAAGGTGCTTACTGGGCGTTGCCCTGCGTCTGCGCCCCATGCGCCACCGCCACAGCCGTCATGTTGACAATGCGGCGCACCGTGGCTGAAGGCGTCAGGATGTGCGCCGGTGCCGCCGCACCCAGCAAAATCGGCCCCACCGTCACGCCGTTGCCGCCGGTCATCTTCAGCACGTTGAACAGGATGTTGGCCGCATCCAGGTTCGGGCAGATGAGGATATTGGCAGCACCTTGCAGCGTGCTGTCGGGCAGCAGCTTGCTGCGCACGGATTCACTCAGTGCCGCATCGCCTTGCATCTCACCATCGGCAGGCACGTGGGGCATGCGCTTGACGAAGATGTCGCGGGCATCACGCATCTTGCGTGCTGAGGGGCGGCTGCTGGAGCCGAACATCGAGTGCGACAGGAAGGCCACGCGCGGGGGCAGGCCAAAGCGCTGGACTTCTTCCACGGCCATCACGGCGATGTCGGCCAACTGTTCGGCGGTCGGGTCTTCGTTGACGAAGGTGTCGGCAATGAAAAGGTTGTGCTGGTCGAGGATCAGGGCGTTGAGCGCGGCCAGGCCATGGGTGCCGGCACGCGCGCCGATCACTTCCTGAACCTGGGCCAGGTGCAGGTCATAACGGCCGATGACACCGCAGATCATGCCGTCGGCGTCGCCGAGCTTGAGCATGAGCGTGGCGATCAGCGAGTTGGAGCGGCGCACCACGACCTTGGCCAGTTCGGGCGTGATGCCGTCACGGGCGCGCAGCTTGTGGTAGGTCTCGTAGTACTGCTTGAAGCGCTCGTCCTTGGCGGGGTTGACGATCTCGCAGTTCACGCCGTCTTGCAGGCGCAGGCCGGCGCGCTCGATGCGCGTGGCGATCACGTCAGGGCGGCCGATCAGGATGGGCTTGGCGATGCCTTCGTCCACCGCGACCTGAGCGGCGCGCAGCACGCGCTCGTCTTCACCTTCGGCATAGGCGATGCGCTTGGGCGCAGCCTTGGCACCCAGGAACAGCGGGCGCATGAACAGGCCGGTGTTGCTCACGAATTGCGAGAGCGAGTCACGGTAGGCCTTCAGGTCGGCAATGGGGCGCTTGGCCACGCCAGATGCCGCAGCCGCTTCGGCCACAGCCGGCGCAATGCGCAGGATCAGGCGCGAGTCAAACGGCGTGGGGATGAGGTAGTCCGGGCCGAAGCGCAGTTCGCGCCCCGGGTAGGCCGCGGCCACTTCGTCGGATATCTCGGCCTTGGCCAGGTCGGCGATCTGGCGCACGCAGGCCAGCTTCATCTCGTCCGTGATCTTGGTGGCGCCGCAGTCGAGTGCGCCACGGAAGATGTAGGGGAAGCACAGGACGTTGTTGACCTGGTTGGGATAGTCCGAACGGCCCGTGGCGATGATGCAGTCCGGGCGAACGGCCTTGGCCAGCTCGGGGCGGATCTCCGGCTCGGGGTTGGCCAGGGCCAGGATGATGGGGCTGGGCGCCATCGTCTTGACCATGTCTGTGGTCAGTGTGCCGGCCGCCGAGCAGCCCAGGAACACGTCGGCGCCGTTGACCGCGTCAGCCAGGGTGCGGCCCGTGGTGGGCTGCGCGTAGCGGCGCTTGGATTCGTCCAGCTTGTCGGTGCGTTCGGTGTGGATCAGGCCCTTGGAGTCGCACACGAACACGTTTTCGCGCTTGACGCCCAGGCCCACCATCACGTCCAGGCAGGCGATGGCAGCGGCACCCGCGCCAGAGACGGCCACCTTGACCTCGCCGATCTGCTTGCCCACCAGCTCCAGGCCGTTCAGCAAAGCGGCGCTGGAGATGATGGCCGTGCCGTGCTGGTCGTCGTGGAAGACGGGGATGTTCATGCGGGCGCTGAGCTGCTTCTCGATGTAGAAACACTCGGGCGCCTTGATGTCTTCGAGGTTGATGCCGCCGAGCGTGGGCTCCAGTGCGGCAATCATGTCGATGAGCTTGTCCGGGTCGCGCTCGGCCAGCTCGATGTCGAACACGTCGACGCCGGCAAACTTCTTGAACAGGCAACCCTTGCCTTCCATCACCGGCTTGGAGGCCAGCGGGCCGATGTCGCCCAGGCCCAGCACGGCGGTGCCGTTGGTGATCACGCCGACGAGGTTGCCCCGCGAGGTGTAGTCGGCCGCCAGCTCGGGGTTCTGCTCGATGGCCAGGCAGGGGTAGGCCACGCCAGGCGAGTACGCCAGGGACAGGTCACGCTGGTTGGACAGCGGCTTCGTGGGTACAACGGCAATCTTGCCCCGGTTGGGCAGGCGGTGGTATTCGAAAGCGGCGTCGCGCAAGGCCTGTTCGGCGTCTGACAGAGGTTTGTCTGCACTCATGATGGTTTTTCGCTCAGCAAGGGCGGAGATGGTAAGCCAAATGACGCACCAAATTACTGGGACAGGTGTGTGCGATGCCGCGGAAGCCTCACGATCAGGCTGCGCCATTTCGTCTGGCGATATCAAGTTCCGGGGTTAAATGCCGATTCCCATTGGGTTATCCACATTGGATTGAATGGCGGGGATGTCTCTCTCCAAAGAAAATCTGACCCTGACGATCAGGCAGCGGCTTGACGACTTGCTCTGCGAAGTGATCCCGCGCGAGGCGGTGGATGGGCCGCAGGCTGCGTATTTCCGTGGGCGCCAGATTCAGGCGCTGATTCGCCTCTTGCCCTTGATCATGACCGGCAACGCCATCAACACCCTGGTGATCTGCTGGGTGTTCTGGGGCAAGGTCGACAAGCTGGGCCTGTCGCTGTGGAGCTTCTTCGTGATCTCCGGGCTGCCGGTGGCGGCCGTCTGGTGGCGCATGCTGCTGACCAACGGGGCCCGTGTGCTGGCGACCAAAACCGCACACCACATCATCGTCGGGCATGTGATCTTTTTTGCTGCGCTGTGGTCCGTGCTGCCGCTGGTGGTGTTCCCCAGTGCCGATCACAACGGTGCCATGCTGGTGGCCACGGTGGTGGTGGGGACCATCTGCGGCGGGGCCTTCATGCTCAGCCCCATGGTGCCGGCCGCTTTGGCCTATGTGATCACCATGTGCCTGACCTGCGTGGTCGGTCTGTTGCAGTCAAATTACGCGACCAGCCAGGCGCTGATGATCGCCCTGGTGGTCTACATGGCCATCATGAGCGGGGTGAGCTTCACCAATGGGCGCGTTTTCATGAGTCGGCTGCGTGCCGAGGCGGAAACCGAGCGTCAGAAGCAGCTGATCGACCTGCTGCTGCGTGATTTCGAAGAGCACGCCTCCGACTGGTTGTGGGAAATCTCGCCCACCGGGCACCTGCGGCACGTGTCCGCGCGCCTGGCGCAGACCTTTGGCATGCCGACCAAGCAGTTGCTGCAGCGCTCCTTCATCGAATTGGTGTCAACGATGCTGCCGCCCGATGACGAGGAGGCCAGCAAGGCCCTGGCACAGCTGACATCCTGCATCCGCATGGGGCAGCCATTTCGCGATCTGGAAATCCCGGTCGAGGTGGGGCATGAGTTGCGTTGCTGGTCGCTCACGGCCAAGCCCTTGCTGGACGAGACCGGGCGCTCGGCTGGTTGGCGCGGCGTGGGCTCGGACATCACCCACACCCGTCGTGCACGCGATGAGTTGGCCCGGCTGGCTAACTTCGATGCGCTGACCGGCCTGGCCAACCGCCACCGTTTCAGCTCCGAGTTGAGCAAGCTGGCGGCCGATCCGACCACGCCCGGCCGCCCGTGTGCGCTGCTGTTCCTGGATCTGGATAACTTCAAGAACATCAATGATTCGCTGGGCCACGGCGTGGGCGACCAGTTGCTGCGCCGCGTGGGCGCACGGCTCAAGGGCTGTGTGGTCGAGGGTGACATGCTGGCGCGCCTGGGTGGCGACGAGTTTGCGCTGTTGAGTTGGCGCTATGCCACGCACGAGGAGGCGGCGGCTCTGGCCGAGCGCCTGGTGGTGCTGCTCAGCGAGCCTTGTCAGTTGGACGATGCCATGGTCGAGGTGCGCGCCAGCATTGGCGTGGCGCTGGCCCCGCGCGATGGGCGCGACCCCCAGTCCCTGCTGCAATGTGCAGACTTGGCGCTTTACGCGGCCAAGGCGGCCGGCCGCAATACCTACCGCTTCTTCGACCTGGAGATGGCCGAGAGCGCGCGGGCCCGCGTGCGGCTGCAGCACGAGTTGGGGCAGGCCCTGACGGCCAAGCAGTTCACCTTGTACTTCCAGCCGCAAATGCGCCTGGACACGAGCGAGGTGATCGGCTTCGAGGCTCTGGTGCGCTGGCAGCACTCCGAGCGCGGTCTGATCGGCCCTGGCGAGTTCATTCCCGTGGCCGAGGAGACCGGGCAGATCGTGCTGCTGGGCAACTGGGTGCTGCGCGAGGCGTGCAAGGCCGCAGCCAAGTGGCCCTCTGGCCTGCGCGTGGCGGTCAATCTGTCGGCCGTGCAGTTCCGCAGTTCCTCGGTCATCGACCTGGTGGACGAGGCCCTGCTGGAGAGCGGCCTGGAGCCCGAGCGCCTGGAGCTGGAAATCACCGAATCCGCCCTGATCGAAGACCACGACGGGGCGCAGGCCACGCTGGTGGCACTGCGCAGCCGCGGCATCCGCGTGGCCATGGACGATTTCGGGACCGGCTATTCCTCGCTGGCCTACCTGCGCCGCTTCCCGATGGACAAGCTCAAGATCGACGGCATGTTCGTGCGCTCGCTCGACAGCGATCAAGGGGCGCAGGCGGTGGTCACGGCCATCATCAGCCTGGCCAGGGCGCTGCGCCTGGAGACCACCGCCGAGGGCATCGAGACCGCCGAGCAACTGGTCATGCTGCGGGCCCTGGGGTGTGATGATGTGCAGGGCTACCTGATCGCACGCCCCATGCCGGGTACCGACGTGCCGGCCTATCTGGACCGCACCAGCATCGCCGCGCTTTGATCGTTCAGATCAGGGCTTGCCCTGGGGAACCTTGGGCCGTCAGCCGGATCTACCGCAGCCTGTTGCATCCGTCCCCAGACTGTGACAAACACGGTCATGCCTGGGTGATACATTGCGCAATCAGCGTTTTGCACCCCCATCCGGGGCGCGCGCCAATTTTTTACCAGAGGACCTTTTCATATGAAGTGGATGCGTGACATGGCTCGGTGGATGCTGGCCACCATGTTCCTGGCAGTCGGTTTGAACGCCCATGCGGCTCAGAACGATTACGTGCTGGGTGCTGGCGACCAGATCCGGATCTTTGTGTTCCAGAACCCGGACCTGCAACTGGATGCCCGTATCAATGAAAGCGGCACCATCTCCTACCCCTTGCTGGGCGTGATCAAGCTGGGTGGCCTGAGCGTGTCGGATGCCGAGAAAAAGCTGGCCAACGGCCTGAGGGATGGCAACTTCCTGAAGCAACCGCAGGTCTCCATCCTGGTGATGGACATGAAAGCCAACCTGGTGTCGGTGCTGGGGCAGGTCCTCAAGCCCGGTCGGTATGCGCTGGGTGCAGGCGCTGGCGGCAACAAGCTCAGTGAAGTGCTGGCGCAGGCTGGCGGCATCGTCAATGGTGGCGGCACCGACATCGTGGTGGTGACCGGTACGCGTGATGGCAAGGCCTTCCGCAAGGAAATCGATTTCCCTCGCGTTTTTGCTGCCAAGAACCCTGTGGAAGATCTGGTCCTGGCCAATGGCGACAACATCTGGGTGGACCGTGCCCCCATGATCTACATCTACGGTGAAGTGCAGCGCCCTGGCCCTCAGGCCATGCAGCGCGACATGACTTTGCTGCAGGCCCTGGCCACCGGTGGTGGCCTGACGCTGCGTGGTACGCAGCGCGGCATCCGTGTGCACCGTCGTGACGAGAACACCGGCCAGGTCAACGTCATCCAGCCCGACATGAACGACAAGATGCAGGCTGGCGACGTCATCTACGTGAAGGAAAGCATTTTCTAAATGCTTCCCTGATCAAGAAGGCCTGAAGCCTCAGGCTTTCTTCTCCCACGCCACCGCGTAGAAACCGTCGGTGGCGTGCCGGTGAGGCCACAGTCTCAAGTGGCCTGCCGCCGTGACCAGCGATTCGGCCTGCGTCACGCCAGCTTGCTCCAGCTTCTCGCGGGCATCGAGCTGCACAAAATCCTCGTGTTCCGCCGTGAAGGCATTGGCGACGACCTCGTTCTCGGCCGGCATCAGGCTGCAGGTTGCATAGACCAGCCGGCCACCAGGTTTGAGCAGGCGTGCCGCGCTGTTGAGGATGGCTTTTTGCTTGACCTGCAACTCTTCGATGGCCTTGGGGCTCTGGCGCCACTTCAGGTCGGGATTGCGACGCAGCGTGCCCAGGCCGGAGCAGGGCGCATCCACCAGCACGCGGTCGATCTTGCCGCGCAGGCGCTTGATGCGGTCGTCGTTCTCGTGGGCGATCTGCGTGGCGTACACATTGGACAGGCCGCTGCGCGCCAGGCGGGGCTTGAGGTTTTCCAGGCGGTGGCCGGAGATGTCAAAGGCGTACAGGCGGCCGGTGTTGCGCATCATGGCGCCCAGGGCCAGGGTCTTGCCGCCGGCGCCCGCACAGAAGTCCACCACCATTTCGCCGCGCTTGGCGCCGGTCAACAGGGCCAGCAACTGGCTGCCTTCGTCCTGCACTTCCACATGGCCATCCGTGTAGATCGACATCTTCTGCAGGGCAGGCTTGCCTTCGATGCGGATGCCGATGGGCGAATAAGGCGTGGGCACGGCCGGGATGCCGGCGGCCACCAGGGTCTCCAGCACGGCTTCGCGCTTGGCCTTGACGGCGTTGACGCGCAAGTCCAGCGGGGCGCCGGCCGAGAAGGTCTCGATCAGTTGCCAGAACTCCTCGGCGCCCAGTTGCTCGCGCAGGCTGTTGGAGATCCAGTCGGGCAGGTTGTGGCGCAGCTTGTCCTGCAGGGTGCTGCGGTCGATCATGGCCGTGCGCTCCAGCCACTGGCCTTCATCGGTCGTGATGCCGTTTTTCAGGACGTGGGGTTGACCCTGCCAGGCCAGCAGGGCCAGGCGGCGCTCCATGGGGCCGTGGCCGGATTGGGCCAGATGCGCCCACAGCAGGCGCTGGCGCAGCACGGCGTAGGCCGTCTCGGCCAGGGCGTGGCGTTCACGCTGGCCCAGGGCCTTGTGCTGGCGGAAAAAGTAGGAAACGATGCTGTCGGCCGGGGCGTCGAGCTTGAGAACCTCACGGACGAGTTGCGTGGTGAGGTCGAGAAGAGCGTTCGGGTGCATGGGGGGGATTATCCCGCGTACTGGTGGCCCGCTCCCACTCGGGTGGTGCCCACAAGTGCCGCAAGCGCTGATTCAGGGGGCCAGGGCGCAGCATGTCGCGGGCCATGGCCACCCATTCGTGGATGGTCAGCCAGATGGAGTTATGGCTGTGCACCTGGCGGACCAGGCCGTAATCCGGGGTTTCGGCCTCTTCCACAAAGGTGCCGAACAAGCGATCGAACACGATCAGCGTGCCGCCATAGTTCTTGTCGATGTAGCGCGGGTTGCGGCCGTGGTGAGCGCGGTGGTGCGAGGGCGTGTTGAAGATGAACTCGATGGGCCGGGGCAGCTTGTAGACCCATTGCGTGTGCACGAAGAACTGGTAGGCCAGGTTCAGCGACAGGGCAAACAGCACCCAGCGCGGCTCGAAGCCCAGCAGCACCATGGGCGTGTAGAACAACCAGTTGCCTGCAAAGCTGTAGAGCCAGCTCTGGCGCATGGCGGTGGTGAAGTTCATGTGCTCGGAGGCATGGTGCACCACGTGTGCACACCAGAACCAGCGGATGCGGTGGCTGGCGCGGTGGAACCAGTAGTAGCAGAACTCCACACCCAGGTAGAGCGCGGCAAACGTCCAGGGTGTGATGGCGATGGTGGTGAGGCGAAACTGATGGGCCCATTCCATGGCGGGCAGCACCAGGGCGAACACGATGAGCACGTCCAGGAAGGTGTAGACACCGCCCAGCGTCATGCTGTCCATGGAGTCCCGCAGGTCGTAGATCGGGGTGCTGCGCTGCTTGTCAGCGCGTCGAAAACGCAGCCATTCCACCAGCACGGTCAGGAAAAAAAGCGGTGACAGCAAGACCAGCGTCCAGTCCTTCAGATCGGTCTGGGCGACCCAGTTCATGGCCACGGTGCGGAAACTGTCGAGATCAGGCATGGATCAGAGGCTTGGGGAAACCGGACTGATCTTGATCCGTTTGAGGTTTTCTGGCTTGATCTTTATGGTCAGTTTCTTGACCTTTTGCGCCAAATTGACGTGTAACGGATCCCGTGTAGCCCGAATGGGCAATGTGGCCCGCGCTGGGCATCATCATGGGTCTGCTTGGTGAAGTACCCATGGCTGAAAACCGCGTCGCCGCATCGTATGCATTGCTGCTCTATGAGTACCTGGAGAACCAGGGGCTCGATCCTGTGCAGGTGCTGGGCGCCCCACGCCCCGATCAGTCCCAGCATTTCGTGCCCATGAGTGACTGGCAGACCTGGCTGCGCCGGGTGGATGCCCACGAGAAGCGACCGGCACTGGCCTTGCGCATTGCGGAATGCATCAGCCCGCGCCACTTTGGCGTGGTTGGTTACGCCGCGCTGGCATGCGGCATATTGGCCGAGGCCTTGCAACGGCTGGAGCGCTATCACGCCTCGGTTTACGACGTGAACCCGGCCAGGATCACGGACACGCCCGAGGGGGTGGCCATCGAGTGGGGCGTCGAGCGGGGCCGCCCCGGTGCGCTGGTGGATGAAACGGCCATTGCCTCGCTGGTGCAACTGGCGCGTGACATGACCGGGCGCTACTGGCCCGTGCAATCGGTCAGCTTCGTCAACCCCGCGCCTTTGAACACCCAGCCCTACGAGGACTTCTTCGGTGGCCACGTGGTGTTCGGCTCGCCTGTCACCCGCCTGGTGTTTGCGCACGAGTACCTGGCCTTGCCTTTGCGCAAGTCCGATCCCGCCTTGCTGTCCTTGCTGGACCAGCAGGCCGAAGCCCTGTTGCAGCAGGTGGCGGCCGTGCCAGCCATCGTGGATGCCTGGCGCAAGACACTGGTGCCGCTGATCCGCGAAGGCAAGACCTCATTGGCCGCGCTGGCCCAGGCCCATCACACCAGCCCGCGCAGCTTGCAGCGGCGCCTGGCCGAGCAGGGCACGAGCTTTCAGCAACTGCTGGACAACACCCGCCAGCACCTGGCCGAGGGGCATCTGCGTGATGCCAAGCTGGATCTGGCCGAGATTGCCTTGCTGCTGGGGTACTCCGAACAAAGCGCCTTCACCCGTGCGTTCCGCTCCTGGACGGGCCTGGCCCCTGCGCAGTGGCGTCGGCATCAGCTCAAGGCCGAGGCATGACGGCTGTGGCTGCCCGCGCCCTGGCATTGCCTGGCGTGCCCCGGCGTGTGGTGGAGTCCGGAGAGCCCTTGCATGGTCGCTACGCAGGCCGCATTGACGAGATCGATTGGTCCACTCTGGACGGGGCTTACAGCCGCTCCTGCCTGTGGAAGCGCCTGCACCACAAGCGTTGGCAGTATGTGGGGATTGGCTCCGGCGAGGTCTACGTGGGCATGGCCATCGTGGATCTGGGCTGGAGCGTCACGGCCTTTGCCTATGTCTTTGACCGCTTGCGCAAGCGCGTGATGGCCGATTGGGCGCAGGATGGGCTGCCTGGCTTGTCGGGCGGGGTGTCCGATCAACCCGTGCAAGGTGCCGAGGCGCGCTTTCGGGGCCCTGGCGCCACGCTGTCGCTGCGGCACGAGGCCGGCGACATCATGAGCTTGAAGGTGAAGACGCCGGTCATGGCCATGCAGGTGGAGATGGCCCTGGGCCAATGCGCGCCTTTTCTGCTGGCGGTCGGGCCGATCGACGGCGGCGTGGTGCACGCGACCCAGAAGTCGTCTGCCTTGCCGGTGCGTGGTTGGGTGGAGGTCGAGGACGAGCGCTGGGACCTGGCACAGGCCGTGGCCTGCCTGGACAGCTCCAACGGCCTGCTGGCACGCGACACGGCGTGGCGCTGGGCTTGCGCACACAGCCCTGAGGTGGGCTTCAACCTGCAGCAGGGCTACTTTGGTGGGCAGGAGAACGTGTTGTGGCTCAAGGGGGAGTTGATCCCTCTGGGCGCGGCACACTTCGAGTTCGATGCGCAGCAGCCACTGGCACCCTGGCACATCCGCACCGACGACGGTCTGCTGGATCTGGTCTTCCAGCCGGAGGGCGCACGCAGCGATGACCGGGACATGCTGATCGCCGCCAGCCACTATGTCCAGCCTGTGGGCACCTTCCATGGCACGGTCCGGCGCACCCAGGGCAGTGCGCCCGTGCGCGTCGAGGGCCTGCTGGGTGTGACCGAGGACCACCGTTCCCGCTGGTGAGCGCGGCCACGGCTGCTATACCGTTTTTTACGTTTGGGGTGATCCGTTCGGATCATGCGCCGGCACGGCCATGCCATGGCGCGGGCGCAGCATATGGACCATGTCCAGATGGTTCCATCAAGCATCATGAAAAATCCAGAGAAGGACGGGAGGCTGCGTCGCCGTTCAAGCGACGGATGGGTGCGCCAGCTTGCCTGGGTCGCGCTCAGCCTTGTGACGGTTGGCTACCTTGACATGGTGACGGGTTACGAGGTGTCCGTCTTCCTGCTCTACACCGTGCCGGTGGCCCTGGCCACGCGGCGGTTGGGAACCGCTGCCGGCCTGTTGACGGCCGTGGCGGCCACCGCGGTGTGGGTCCTGGCGGATCTGCACAGCGGGCATGTCTACAGCCGCGCCTGGATCCTGTACGTCAATGCCTTCAACCGCATGGCGTGCTTCATTCTGGCTGTGGCAGCCATCCGTTACCTTCGGGCCAGGCAGGTGGCGCTGTTGCGCCAGATCGAGGCCTTCTCGGGACAGCTGGCGGCGTGCGGGCAGTGCCATCGCCTGGCGGGCAACGACGGCTACTGGCGCACGGTGGACGACTATCTGCGTGAGTTTGGCGGGGCCGAGCTGCATCAGAAGGTCTGCCCGGACTGCGCGCGTCGCGGCTACGCCCGAGCCGCCTATCGCTATTCGGCCGAGCAGGCCAGTTGAGTTGATGTTCATCTGAGCCCATGTCTTTTCGCATTCTTCACTGCATTTCGTCGGTCGATCCCAAAAAGGGCGGCCCCATCGAAGGACTCAAGCAGCTGTCGGCAGTCAACCAGCAACAAGGCCATGTGGTGGAGGTGTTGACGCTGGACGACCCGGCCGATCCCTGGGTCAAGGACTGCCCCCTGGTGTGCCATGCCATGGGGCCGACCTACATCGGCAACTACCAGTACAGCCCGCGCTGGGTGCCGTGGCTGAAAGCCAATGCCCATCGGTATGACGCCGTGATCGTCAATGGCATCTGGCAGTACCACGCGTTCGGCGTGTGGCGCGCCTTGCGGGGCACCAAGACACCGTACTTCGTGTTCACACACGGCATGCTGGACCCCTGGTTCAAGCGCACCTACCCGCTCAAGCACCTCAAGAAATGGTTGTTCTGGCCCTGGGCCGAGTACCGTGTGCTGCGTGATGCCACGGCCGTGATGTTCACGTGCGAGGACGAACGCAGGTTGGCGCGCCAGTCTTTCTGGCTCTACAAGTGCGATGAATTTGTCATCAGCTATGGCACCAGTGCGCCGCCGCAGCACGACGAGCGCCAGCGTCAGGCTTTCTACGAACGCTTCCCGCAACTGCAGAACAAGAAGGGCTTGCTGTTCCTCGGCCGCGTGCACGAGAAGAAGGGGCCGGATCTGTTGTTCAAGGCCTTTGCGGCGCTGCGCCAGCGTCAACCTGATCTGGTGCGCGACGTGCAACTGGTGATGGCCGGGCCTTCTGACCACGAGTATGGGCAGCGCATGCAGGCGCTGGCCCGCAGCTTGGGTGTGGATGATCAGGTGACCTGGACGGGCATGGTCAGTGGCGATGTGAAGTGGGGTGCGTTCCGCGCGGCCGAGGCCTTCATCCTGCCTTCGCATCAGGAGAACTTCGGCATCGCCGTGGCCGAGGCCATGGCGTGCGGCCTGCCGGTGCTGATCTCCAACCAGGTCAACATCTGGCGCGAGATCCAGCAGGCGGAAGGCGGCCTCATCGATGCGGACACGCAAGAGGGCACCGAGCGGCTCATCGAGCAGTGGCTGACCACGCCAGCCGACCGGTGGGCACACATGCGCGCCAATGCCAAGGCCTGCTTCAACCAGCGCTTCCTGATTGACCGCACCGCCGAGTCCTTCATCGAGGCGATGGAGGTTTTCGGCTTGCGACGCAAGCCCAGTCGCTGAAGCGTTCGGCGGCGGCGCTTTACTCGTATTTCAGCCGGGCATCGTTGGGGATGCCCTCGATCGGGCACTCGGCGGTGCCCACGGTGGGCCGGGTCAGGGCCTCGACCATCTCGCGTGTCCCTTCAGGGTCCTTGATCCACTTGTCGTAGAACTCGTAGGGGCAGGTGGCCACGCCCTTGTCGCCCTCGCCCGAGTTGATCATGCCGGTGTAGCCGCGGTGCAGCAGCTTGAACAGGTGGTTCTGGGATTGCCCGGTGCTGCGGGCATCGCGGATCAGGCGCTTGCTCAACTGCGCGTACTGGATGCCGTAGTCTTCTTCGCCGCATTCGCCCAGGGTGCGGCCATCGAAGCCGATGATGGCTGAGTGCCCGAAGTAGCTGTAGACGCCGTCAAAGCCTGAAGCATTGGCCACCGCCACATAGGTGTTGTTGGCCCAGGCCATGGCTTTGGCCATGAGCACCTGCTGGTCCTTGGCGGGGTACATATAGCCCTGGCAACGCACGACCAGCTCGGCGCCCTTCATGGTGACATCTCGCCAGATCTCGGGGTAGTTGCCGTCGTCGCAGATGATCAGGCTGATCTTCATGCCCTTGGGGCCGTCAGACACATAGGTCTTGTCGCCCGGGTACCAGCCTTCGATCGGCGTCCACGGCATGATCTTGCGGTACTTCTGGACGATCTCGCCCTCGGGGTTCATCAGGATCAGGGTGTTGTAGGGCACCTTTTCAGGGTGCGCTTCGTGGCGCTCGCCAGTCAGCGAGAACACGCCCCAGACTTTGGCGTTGCGGCAGGCTTGCGCAAAGATGTCGGTCTCGTCGCCGGGGATGGTGGCGGCCGTTTCCATCATCTCCTGCTTGTCGTACATGATCCCGTGCGTGCTGTACTCAGGGAAGATGACCAGGTCCAGGCCGGGCAGGCCCAGCTTCATGCCTTCGATCATCTGCCGGATCTTGTGCGCGTTCTCAAGCACCTCGGCCTTGGTATGCAGGCGGGGCATCTTGTAGTTGACGACCGCGACACCAACGGTGTCGTCGCTGCTGGAGATATCGCCGTGAAGCATGGTGCGCTCCTGTGGATGAACCTGTGACGAGGCTCATTGTGGAAAGCACCGGGGCGAGGGCCAATACGTTGTTTGACGTACGGGATCAGGTCGCGCTTTTGCTTGGGTCAGGTGCGGCTGGCCTGCGCCTTGCCGTACTGGGCCGGGCTCACGCCCGCTCTGGCCTTGAAGGCGCGGATGAAGTTGGCCGGGTTCGTGTAGCCCAGCAGGTCGGCCACGTCGGCCACGCGCAACTGGCCTTCTTGCAGCCACTGGCAGGCGCGTTCGTGTCGGATCTCGTTGGTCAGGTCTCGAAAGCTCGTGTCCTGCGCCGCCAGGTGGCGCGCCAGCGTGCTGGCTGACAGGTTCACGATGGCGGCGAGTTCGTCCTGCGTGGGCTGGTGGCCTTGTGCTTCCTTGAGCATCATGGTGACCCAGGCTTTCCAGTCCCGCTGATCCTGCTTGAGGTGGTGAAGCAGCTTGAGGTCCAGGCGCCGCTGGATGTCGGCCAGGTCGCTGGCGTGGGCCATGGGCATGGGTGTGCGCGACAGCACCTCGGCATCAATGAGGATGCGCAAGCTGGGCAGCCCCTCTTGCCCGAAATGGCAGCGTGCCGGCTTGAGCGCGTTGTAGCGATGTTGATCTGCCGGGGCCGATGAGAACAGGTAGGCGTCATAGCCAGGCATGTCGTCGCGCAACAGGCTGTGCATGCGGGTGTGAAAGTTCATCAAGGTCAGGTCATAGGCCATGACCATCACATCGTAGGGGACGGCCTGGATGGGTTGCCAGCACAGCTCGTAGAGCGACCCCAGCATGCGGGTGCGCAGGGAGAAGCTGGGGGTCACCAGCACGTAGTAGCGGGCGCACAGGTCCAGGCTGTCCTTGATGTTGGCGCAACTCAGCATGGCCAGGCCCAGCTCCCCCAACTGACCTGGGCCCATCAGGGCGCCGATGCGCATGCCCAGGTCGCGTTGGCCGCCACTGGCCTCGGTCAGCAGGCGCGTGGCCGAGACGATCTGATCCGACGGCAGTTGGGCATCGATGTGGCGCAGGCTCGCACGGGTGATCCCGGCCTGGGCCAGCGCTTGCGTGCAATCGGTGCCTTGCGCTTCCAGATGCTGGACCAGCAGCGCGACATAGCGGGCCGGGACCTTGGGGGTTTTGCTCATGTCTTGGATGCTGTCGTGGGCAGTGCGATGAAGGCTTAGGGGCTTTCACCAGGGGCGTGTTCGGCTGCTGAAAAATGATAGTTGGACGCAAGGAAATGACAACCCGAGCTTGCCCGCAGCTGCCCACAATGCGCCCATCAACAGCACCAGGAGACAGCAGGCATGCAGCAAGATCAAGCGATGAAGCCATATGGGTTGTGGCGCCAGGCGCGCCTGGCAACGAAGGCCTGCGTGGCCACTGTGATGATGGCCACGGCAGGCTGGATAGGTGCTGCCCAGGCCGCGCCTGCCTCGGTGCAGACGGAGGCGGGTTGGGTGCAGGGCGTGGCCAGGCAGGACGGGGGCATGGTTTACAAGGGCCTGCCGTTTGCCCAGCCGCCCATTGGTGACCTGCGCTGGAAGGCGCCCGCGCCTGTTCAGCCTTGGGGCGGCGTGCGCGTGGCTGATCAGGCCGGGCAGGCGTGCAAGCAGGATGGGGCGCTGCCACCAGCGGGTGTGCCGAATTCCAGCGAAGACTGCCTCTACCTCAATGTCAACGTGCCGCCGGGCGTCCAGCCTGGCAGTGCCGTGCCGGTGATGGTGTGGATCCATGGCGGGGCCTTTGTGACGGGGGCCGGATCGCAATACGATGGCAGCCGCCTGGCGCAAAGCACCGGCGCCATCGTGGTGACCATCAATTACCGCCTGGGCATCTTCGGCTTGTTGGCACTGGATGCCTTGAGCGCCGAGAGCCAGGCCGGCAACTATGCCTTGCAGGACCAGCAAGCAGCCTTGCGCTGGGTGCAGCACAACATCGCGGGCTTTGGGGGCGATCCTCGGCGCGTGACCATCTTTGGTCAGTCCGCAGGCAGCATCAGCGTCTGCCAGCAGCTGGTGTCACCCTCGGCTGCGGGACTGTTCCAGCGCGCCATCATGCAAAGTGGACCGTGTACGGCCGGCACCTTGACCCGTGCCAAGGCCTTGGCCACAGGCAATGCACTGGCGCAGAAGCTGGGCTGTGCTGCGGGCCCCTCGCAGTTGACCTGCCTGCGCAGCAAGTCCTCGGACGAGGTCTTCAACGCCGCGCCTTCCATCGATTTCACTGACCCGAGCAGCCTGCTGGCGCTGTCGCCCTGGGTGGATGGGGTGATCCTGCCCGCCGCGCCCAAGGACCTGGTCAAACAAGGCAAGTTCAACCGCGTGCCCATGATGGTGGGCAATACGAAGGACGAGGGCCGGCTGTTCATCGCGCTGGCGTATGACCTGCATCGTGGTGCACCCTTGACCGAAGCCGAGTACCAGGCCCTGGTCACCGGCATTGCGGGCAATGCGGCGGTGGCGTCCATCATCACACTGGACTATTCCAGCAAGCGCCTGGGCTCGCCCGATCTGGCCGCTTCGGCCTTGATGACCGATGCCCTGTTTGCCTGCGGCTCGCAGATGTCGGCGCGCAGCCTGTCTGCCTATGTGTCGACTTATGCCTACGAGTTCCAGGAAGAGCAGGTGCCGCCGCTGGTGGCTGATCCCTTCATGGCGTGGGGCGCCTATCACGCGTCCGAGCTGCCTTTCCTGTTCCAGTCGCGCATTGCGACAACGCCAGCCAGCCCTGATCCCAACGATGTGGCCACGCCTGCGCAACTCGCCCTGTCGGCGAGGATGGTGCAGTACTGGGGGCGCTTTGCCGCAACCGGTGACCCCAATGGTGGCGGACAACTGAACTGGCCGCGTTTCAACAGCGTGATCGCGGCCACGCAGCAGCTGTCGGCAGCCAAGGTGTCGACCAACTACCTGGGGGGCATCTACAGCAAGCATCAGTGCCTGCTGTGGGACACGGCCACGGCCTTGGGGCTGGGCTTGTGAGCCTCTGTCGGCGAACTGGCCTTCAGGCGCGCGCCATGACGGCCTGAAACAGCGCACTGTCGGTCAACTGGTCCAGCCATCGGGCCAGGGCCGGCAGCTTGGCGGCTTCGTCCCACCAGGCCCGGTCGACCTGGGCAAATTGCCGCACGAAGGGCAGCAGGGCCATGTCAGCCAGGCTGATGCGGTCGGCCAGCAGGTAAGGGTGGGTTTGCAGCCGCGACTCCAGTGGCATCAGCAGCGCGTCCACGGCGCGCGCACGCCAGGCCTCGCGTGATTGTTCGGGGTGGCGCTCGGCGTATTTGTAGCGGTCCAGCAAGGGCTTGAAGTGCAGGTCGTTGGCATCGATCAGTGCCTGCATGGCCTCGGTCGGCGCCGCGCTCAACCAGCCATCGGGGTCGCGCTGTGCCAGTGCCCAGCGCATGATGTCCAGGCTTTGTTCCAGCACGCGGCCATCTGGCAGGTGCAGCACGGGCACCGTGCCTTTGGGTGACAAGGCCAGCATCTCGGCCGGCTTGTCGCGCAGGGCCACTTCCTTGAGTTCATGCGGTACCTGGGCGTAACGCAAGGCCAGGCGCGCGCGGATGGCGTAAGGGCAGCGTCGAAACGAATACAGAACGGGCAGGCTCATGCGGGGCCAGGGGAAGGGATGGCGTGTTCAGCGGGCGTGCCATGTTAGAGCGATTTCCAGCACGCCACAGCCCGAGCCCGCAGGCCTGATCACAAGATGGCGTCGTCGGTCTCGGTAGGCTGCAAGCTGGCCTCCTGCGTGGCGGGCAGGGTCCACCCCTGGCAGCGGTTGCGCCCGCTTGTCTTGGCCCGGTAGAGCGCCTGGTCGGCCTGCCGGACCATGTCGTCCGCGTCCAGCTCATGCCCAGGCACGAGGCAGGCATAGCCCACGCTGCAGGTGATGTGGATGGTGCTGGATGGCAAGGCGATCTCGAGCTTCTCGACCTGGGTGCGCAGGCGTTCGGCCACAACCTGGGCCCCTTCTTCGGTGATCTCGGGCAGCAGCACGATGAACTCTTCACCACCATAGCGGGCCAGCACATCACATGGGCGCATGATGGCCGCGCTCATGGCCTTGGCGGCTTCCTGCAGGACGATGTCCCCGGCTGGGTGGCCATGTTCGTCGTTGACGCGCTTGAAGTGATCCAGGTCCACGATCATCACCGCGATGCGGGTGTTCAACCTGCAGGCGCGGCGCCATTCGATCTGGTATTGCCGCTCGAAGTGCAGGCGGTTGGGCACCTGGGTCAGCGGGTCGGTCAGGCTGGCGTGCTCCAGCGCGCGAAAGGCCTCCTGCGCCCGCCAGTAGTCCTGGCTCACGGTTCGGGCCGAGTGCATCACGTACACGGTGTAGACCACCATCAGGCAGGCCAGCATGAAGTTGCTGTCAGACGCGTGGGTGGCGGTGGCGATGGCCACCGGGGCGATCACCGAGACGGGGAACCACACCTTGAGTGTCGGGTTGATGGCCATGGCCACGGTGCCGCCGGAGCTCAGCCCCACACTGACCAACAGCATGGATGTCCGGATGGGTTCGAGCGAGGGGATTTGGACGCTGGCGGCCGTCAGCAAGCCCCAGGTCAGGCCGTTGACCAGCACCAGGCCCACGGTGAGGCGGTGCGCCAGGGCAGGGCTGTGGTCCAGCAGGCTGTGGAGCTGGTGCGCGACCAGGGCACGCGTTGCCGCGATCGCACCCAGCCAGATGGTGGTGCCCCATACCAGTTGCGGATGCGTCTTCTGCAAGCCCGCGACGAGCGTGATCACCAGCCACAGGGCCAGGTAGACGTACATCGCACCCATGATGCGGGAGGTGGTGTCGATCAGGGCCTGGTTGAGCGATTGCTGCGAGCCTTGCGGCGCCTTGGTGCCAAGCGGCTGCGCGGGGGGCGATGCCGTCTCGGTCAACAGGGGCGCATGAGGCTGTGGATTCGGGGCAGAAAGCATGTAGACGACCAGACCAAAGCAGGGCAGCGCAAGGGCAGGGCGCCGAGGCGCCGACCTTTTCCTGTTTGTCGGTCTGGCCGCTTGATTCTTGATGCCGGCCAGCACACCGATCTGCCGATGAGCGACTTTTCTCTCGATTCGGCTCGGTATCTGGCCATTAAGCCGCCCTGGCAATGTCCTGGGCGATGTCCTTGGCCTCCATGGCGATCTCGCGCAGCATGCCGGTGGGTGAAATGTAGAAGCCGCAGAAGTACAGGTTCTGGCCTGCCACCACCTGCCCGCTGAACCGGGGCGTGCCGTGTTCGTCCACCGCGTCGCGCGTGGTGTGCAGCCAGTGGTGCACCGCAGGCCGAAAGCCCGTGGCCAGCACCACCGCGTCCACCTTTTGCTGGCGGCCGTCGACGAACATCACACCATCAGGCGTGAAGCACTCGATGTTGGGGTAGACGGTGACGTGCCCCTGCTTGATCAGCTGGATGGTGCCGACGTCGATGAAAGGCACGCGCCCTTGCTCGCGGATCTGGGTGATGGGCCCTTCAGCAGGCCGGCGCAGCCCATAGGGGCGCAGGTCCCCGATGATGGCATTGGTGATGGGCGCGTTGAGCTTGTCCACCAGGCGTGCGGGCATGTTGCGCTGCAAGATGCCCATGGTGAGAAAGGGCACGCCCATGACCTCGCGCGGGATCACGTTGACGGGGCTGCGCACGGCGATGCAGGGGCGGGCGCCGTGCTCGTGCAGGTCGATCAGCATCTCGCCGCCCGAGTTACCCAGGCCGACCACGAGCACATCCTTGCCCTTGAAGGCTGAGCCATTGCGGTAGTGCTTGCTGTGCAGGATCTGCCCCTGGTATTGCGCCTGACCAGGCCAGGTCGGGATCTGCGGCTCATTGTTGTAGCCGCTGGCCACCACCAGCGAGCGGGCCTGATAGCGCCCCTGGCTCGTGGTGACATCCCAGTGTGAGCCAAGCCTGCGTGCGTCCAGGGCGGCTTCATCGCAACGCGGGTGCAGGTTGAAGTGCCGCGCATAGGCTTCAAGGTAGTCCACCACCTGCTGGCGCGAGGGGTAGCGTGGGTAATGCGGTGGCAGCTTGAAGTGGGGCAAGGACGAGTGCGCCTTGTCCGTGTGCAGATGCAGGCGGTCGTAATGCGTGCGCCAGGCGTGGCCCAACTGGGCCTGGCGCTCCACCATCACGAAGGACCGGCCCTCGCGCTTGAGGCAGGCTGCCACCGCCAGGCCTGCAGGCCCCGCGCCGACGATGAACGTGTCGGTTTGCTCCGGTGCCTGCATGGTCAACGCCCCAGGATCTCGTTGGCCGCACGCTCACCCGAGCGCACGGCGCCATCCATGTAGCCGGCCCAGATGGTGGATGTCTCGGTGCCGGCCCAATGCAGGCGGCCGATGGGCGCGCGCAATGCGGCGCCAAAGCCGGTCAGCACGCCGGGCGGGAAGACGCCAGTGGGCCCGCCGCCGCTGAGGTTCTCCGATTGCCAGTTGTTCTCGGTGTAGGCCAGCGGGGTGGCGGCTTGCGGGCCGAAGTAGACACTCATGGCCTTGAGCACATTCGCCTTGCGGGCCTCGGGTGTCATCAGCACGGCGTCGCGGGCGTCCTGCCCATCGATGAAGCCCATCAGCACGCCGGGTGCGCCTGCTTCGGGCGGCGTGTTGTCGAACACGACCTTGGGCAGGTAGGCGTCGCTGGTGACCTGGCCGCTCAGGCCGGCATCACGCCAGAAGGGCTTGTCGTAGACGCAGTGCACCTTCCAGATCGAGCCCATGGGCACGCGCTGCATCATCTGCATGCGGTATTGCGTGGGGCCGTCCAGCGGCTCGTAACTCAGGCGCGAGGCCATCCAGGGCGACATGGCCATCACGGCATGCTGCGCGCGCACCGTGAAGCCATCGCCGGACACCGCGATGCCATAGGCATCCTGCTTGATCTGCCTGGCCGGTGAGTTGTAGAGGATGCGCGTGCCCAGTTCACGGGCCATGCCCAGTGCGATGGACTGGGAGCCCCCCACGATGCGGTCCTGCTGGGCGCCACCCGCTGTGCTGAGCATGGTGGTGAGCCCGCCGCCTGCATGGATGTAGAACAGCATGTAGAGCATGGAGATGTCGCGCGGTTCGGCCGACAGCAGGGCCAGCACGGCCAGGCGCAAGAGCGACTTGGCATCGGCCGTCAGCAGGCTGGCGTCCATCCAGGTCTGTACGCTCTGGCTGTCCCACTGCACGGCCTTGCTGGCGTTCCAGGGCGCATCCAGTGGCACGGTCTTGGCCAGGTCGTCGATGCGCAGCATGGCGATGCCGATCTCGGCGGTGGAGAACAGGCCCGTCCAGGGCAGCACGCCGCTGTAGGTCGCGCGCTTGCCGTTCACGTAGTTGACCTGCTTGCCCGTGTTGTAGGCCGCAAAGGTCTGGAGGCCCAACTGCTGCACCAGGCTGTACATGCGGTCTTGCGTGGGGCCGATGAACTCGGCGCCGCCTTCGACCACGTATTGGTTGAAGGGCGCGGGCAGGGGCTGGTTCACGCAGCGCCCCCCGACGCGTTCGCGTGCCTCCAGCAGGAGGACTTGCTTGCCCGCGGCCACCAGGCTGCGCGCGCAGGCCAGGCCCGAGTAGCCGCCGCCCACCACGACCACATCGGTGCTGTAGTCACCCACTGCACCCGAGCCCGTGGCCGCTTGCGCCAGGTTGTCTCTGCCCGCAGGCAACAAGGTGGCGGCGGCGGTGGCGGTCAGGCCGCTGAGCAGTCGGCGGCGTGATGGGGTGCTGGGTTGACTCATGGTGACATCCTGAAACGTTGATTTGAAAAATAACAACGTTTTTCAGGCTAATGATCTGGAAGCCCTGTGTTTATTGAAGAAAACCCCTAGTAGATGCTGTTCTCCTGGGGGAAATGGTGCGGAATGTAAGTCGTCTGACACTTGTTTCTCCCCTGTTTGAGTGCTGGTGATAACCCGTTCGGGTTAGTCCTTGTTGGCCACCTGGAGGGCCTTGCGCAGACTGCGCTTCGCACCAGACCCCAACAACCAAGACAACACACAAGAGGTTCCAGATGAGAGCAAGTCGTTTTTCGCTTCTGGCCGTCAAGGCCGTGGTCGGCAGCCTGATCGGTGGGCTGGCCCATGCGGGCTACTTCCAGTGGGACACGGTGACCGCGCCAACCGGTGGCGGGGCCACCTGTGGCAACGGCACACCCTACCGCTTCTTCGTCAACCGCACGCCCTTCACCAGCAAGACGGTCATCATGTTCGAAGGCGGCGGCGCCTGCTGGGATGGTGTCAGCTGCAAGGGCGGCAGCATGCTGGCCGCCGTCAACCCCGATGGTGTGCCATCGAACTACATGTCGGACTTCAACCGCCAGGCGCACCTGGGCCTGGTCACGCCTTTCACGGCGCGCGTGGACCCGCTGCAGGCCGTGAAGACGCAAAGCTGGAACATCATCTACGTGCCTTATTGCACCGGTGACGTGCAGACCGGCAACAAGACCGTGGTCTACAACCCCGAGGACCCGGCCAAGGCCTATGCCTTCGAGCACAAGGGCCTGAACAACATGAAGTACGTGGCCAACTGGATGGCCGTGAACATGGGCTCGCCCGCACAGTTGCTGGTCACGGGCTTCTCGGCTGGTGGGGTGGCCTCGTCGGCGCACTACGCCATGTTCCGTGAGGCCCTGCGCCCCAAGAAGTCGGCCTTGCTGTCTGATGCCGGCCCCTTGATGGTGGCACCGCGCAATGGCGATCCGGCGCAATACCCCTCCGTGCCCTTGCACAACAAGATCCGCGACGCCTGGGGGCTGGATGGCCCCAAGGGCATGGTCACCGAGATCGTGGCCAAGTACCCCGGCGTGGGTGACCCCAACAACCTGGGCACGCTGCAAGGCAATCTGGGCAAGCTGTTCCCACAAGACCGCCTGGGCTACACCCTGTTCCAGGAGGACGGCGTCTTCTCGGCCTTCTCGTACCAGAAGTTCTTCCCCGAGATCGCCAATGCGCCCACCGATGCCGCGCGCCTGAAGCTGCTCAACCAGAAGTGGCGCCAGGACCTCAAGCCCTGGCTGGCTGCATTGAGTGCCTACCCGAACGTGGGCTACTACATCCCCAACTGGCGCAAGTTCAACCAGGCGCATTGCGCCACGATCCTGACCTTTGGCGGCTCCAGCATCGCGGAGCGGGGCTACCAGTCCCTGGGCGTTTTCCTGGACAACCTGCTGGACGGCAGTGGCCCCGTGCTGCGTGCCGAAGAGCTGAATCCGCCGGCACAGAGGGTTTACCTCAGTGACGTCATTGCGGATGGTTTGTCGGATCTGATTCCGCTTTAATGTGCTGGTCCGTCGTTTGTGATCTGATCCATGTCTACCACCCTGGTCCATAAATCCCCATCCAAACTCTGGCTGCTGGCACTGGCTGTGCTCGCGGTTGGCGTCTATATCTGGTTGCGGCACGGTCAGGCACAGGCGGAGCAGGATCAGCATCAGAAGGCACTGGCCCCCGCCCCCAATGGCATGTGGCCCTCTGCGGGGGCGGCCGGCGCCGGCGAGGGCCAAGGCTTCATCCCCAAGGGCCCGGTGGGCGAGACCCGGCCGGCTGACTTCAGCCAGGAAGACTGGGATGCGCTCAACAAGGCCCTGGAGAACGAGCCCAACAAGGCGAGAGAGCGCAACCGGCTGGTGGCCTACCTGCGCTTTCAGCGTGCAGTGAGCAAGTGGAGCGAGATGAAAGACGGCCCCAATGTGGTCGAGCGCCAGGGGCTGGCGCATGAACTGGTGCAGCAACTGCCCAGCCATGTCGCCAATGGTGAAATCAACTCGGGTGAAGCCACGCTGTTGCTGACGGCGGTGGCCGCCGACCTGGAGGCAGACCCGGCCAAGCGCCAGGCCTGGGTGGAAGCCCAGCGTACGCAACTGCAAGGCACACAGAGCCCGGAGCAGGCCAAGGCCTTGCAGGAAGAACAGCGCAAGAACGAGGACTTCGCCCGACAGCAGGCCGAGGTGGTCGCCCGTTGGCAGAAGTCACCCGTTGCCGAGCAAGACCCCGCCACGCTGGAGCGCCAGCTTCAGGCCTTGCGCGAGAAGGTCTACGGCGGCGATGCCCGTTGACGGTTGAGGTGCGGCTTGGCCGTGATGCCGGGCGATTTGACGACATTGCCAAGCGCGCCTAACGCGTTTGCGGGGCAGGCAATCCCTGAAGCCTGAGCGGTGAGGCTGGTGAGATCATGGCTTTTGAACTTGATCTCCCCCTCTCTCCCAACCGCATCGTCATGAAGCTTTTCACATCCCTGTCCATGGGCGCTGTCTGCGCGTTGGTGGCCTGCGCCACTGGCTCCGCTGCTGCCGCCGAAAGCACCGCTTTTGTCCCGCCGGCCCACATGGTCGAGAACTGGTCCTTGTTTGCTGACCAGCTTGTCACCGGTCGCATTCGCAAGGTCGATCCCTGGAAGAAACACGAGCGCTTTGCACCCTGTGTGGCCGATGCAAATGTGTGCCAACTGCTGGCGCAACACCTGCTGGTGCTGACCGTGGACGTGGCCAAGTCCGGCCGTGGCGATGTGCTGTGGGCGGTGTCCGTGCCGGACGACCAGCAACCCAAGGTGGGCCACTACGTGCAGTTCACCTTGCCCACGACCGCCAAGGAACTGGGTGCGGGCGTCTACGATAAAGCAGGCAAGCTGGTGACCCAACCTTGCAAATGGGGCAAGGCCGACGGCGGTGCCATGGCCAGCGAGGGCGTGGTTTGCGCCAAGTGGAATTACAGCCAGTTGAAATTCCTGGCGGATGCACCGGCCCAGCCTGCGGCTGCCACACCGTCGGCCCCTGCCGCCTCGCGCCCCTGAGCGGCCACCCCCCTGCCTGAGGCACCTGCTCCAGCGCCAATGGGGGGCGCTTGCCGGTAAGCTATCGCGGTTTCAAAAATGGGAGAACCGCGTCATGTTTGCCAAAAAATACCTGCTGGGCGTGCTGCTCGCGTTCGGGCTTGTGCTGGCCTGGAAGTACCAGGCCTCAGGTGCCCTGAGCCGTTTGGGCAAGGCCGATACGCCCGCCCCCGCCATCAAGTTCGACAACGACCCCCCACCCTCGGCCGGGAACGCCCAGGCCGATGAGGAACCTGCCCAGCAGGTGTCCCGCAAGGCCACCTCGGGCATCCACAAGTGCAAGGTGGGTGGCAGCGTCATCTACACCGACGCCCCTTGTGAGAAGCCCGGCTCCGAGCAGGCCCTGGGCGGTGGCTCGGTCACGGTGGTCAAGGGGCAGCGCCCCAGTGCTTCGCCCGCGTCCGACACCGGCAGCCAGCCCAATGTGCGCGACATGCTGGTGGGACGGCCCAACCCCAATGAGCCGTCGCTGAAAGATCAGCAGATGGACCGGGTCATCGGGCGCTGAGCGGGCGGGCTGCGCGGCGGTGATCACCGCTTAAGATGGGCTTCGACCCAATCCGGAGCCCCCCCATGAGCGAACGCGCCACCTTCACGAGAATGGACGACAGCACCCAGGCTGACTGGGCGCTGATCATGCCCGAGGCCATGAAGATGGCCCGCGCCTTGCCGCAGCGTGTGCTGGCGCACCTGCAACTGCTGGACGGTGACTTTGGTGGCTTCCCCATTGACCGCCTGAGCCACTGCCTGCAGGCCGCGACCTTGGCCCACCGCGACGGGCGCGATGAAGAGTACGTGGTCTGCGCGCTGCTGCACGACATCGGCGACACCCTGGGCAGCTACAACCACCCCGACATCGCCGCGGCCATCCTCAAGCCTTTTGTCAGCGAGGCCAACCACTGGATGGTGCAGCACCATGGCATCTTCCAGGGTTACAACTTCTTCCACCACATCGGGCTGGACCGCAACATGCGCGACCAGTTCAAGGACCATCCGCATTACGCGCACACCGCCACCTTTGTGGAACGTTATGACAACCCGGCGTTTGATGCCAAGGGCGAGATCCTGCCCCTGAGCTTTTTCGAGCCCATGGTGCAGCGCGTGATGGCCTCGCCCCGCCAGTCGGTCTACAAGGCGGCGCTGGACAAGTAACCACCCTGGCCGCCGCATGGCTATTCTTGCCGGCGCGCTGACGCAGGCGTAGAAGCGAAGTGCGGCGTGGCGTGCGTGTGCCTGCGCCGACAGGAGGTCACCATGCGCCACAGAATCTACTGGCTGTTGCCCGACCTGGCGAGTGCGCGCCGTGCGATGGACGAGTTGTTATTGGCCCGCATCGAGCACCGCCACCTGCATTTCCATGCCCGTGAGGGCACGGATCTGGGGAGCCTGCACAAGGCCAGCCCTCTGCAATCGTCCGATCTCATTGGCTCTGCACAAAGGGGGCTGTGTATCGGTGCGGCGCTGGGGGCGGCGGCGGGCGCCATCTTCGCGGTGTCACCCATGCTGGCCGAGGCCAGCAAACCGGCTCTGGTGGGCCTGCTCGCCGGGGCAGGGGCCTTGTTTGGCGCCTGGACAGCGAGCATGATCGGGGCATCGGTTCCCAGTCGGCGCCTGGCGCGCTTTGCACCCGCACTCGCGCACGGCAAGATCCTGTTGATGGCGGACATCCCGCATCACCGGGTCAGGGAGATCGAGGCCTTGCTGCATGCCAGCAACCCGGAGGCGGATTTCGAAGGGCATGAGCCCAACGTGCCAGCCTTCCCGTGACGGTGTGCAGCGATCTTTCTGGAGCATGGCCGTGACCACAGTCGCAGAAGTCCTCAGAGGCAAACAAAGCCAGACCGTCTACACCATCTCGCCCACGGCCTCGGTGTATGACGCGCTGGTATTGATGGCGGAGAAGGGCATCGGCGCCCTGCTGGTGATGGATGGCGGGCATGTGGTGGGCATTGTCACCGAGCGGGACTACGCGCGCAAGATCGCGCTCATGTCCCGCCTGTCCCGCGAGACCGAGGTGCGCGAGATCATGACCTCGGCGGTGATGTATGTGCGGCCCAGCCAGACCAGCGACGAGTGCATGGCGCTGATGACGGAAAACCGCCTGCGCCACTTGCCCGTCATGGAAAACGGCCAGCTGCTGGGCATGATCTCCATCGGGGACCTGGTCAAGGGCATCATCTCCGAGCAGCAGTTCATCATCGAGCAACTGGAGCACTACATCACGGGTGTGCGTGCTGCCTGAGTTGCCGAGTTGCCCGATTGGGGACCGTCAATGGCTGATCATCCAGGGCCGTTTGGATGGGAACATCTTGTTCCCGTTGGCCGCCTTGACTGTGGCGCTGCGCTTGGCCCCTGGCGCGCAGCATCCACAGCCTGAAGGGTGCTTGAGCCGTTGATACCCCCCGTACTCCTTGGATGACATGGGCGCGTGTTGCGCGCGCTCATTGGTCTCCATGGCCGTGCGTGTGTCGCTGCTCACACAGGCCAGCCGCGGCGCGCTCACGAACACGCGGGCCGAGTCCGTCCCGCAGTCGGGGCAGGCGCAAGGGTCATTGCGTTGGGCCAGGCTGCGAAAGGCGTCGAAGCCGCCGCAGCTCGGGCACGCATAGTCATAGGTGGGCATAGGCGTGCTCCTTCGCTTTACTTGACGAGGTCGGGCGAGATCGGCATGTCGATGCTGCCATCCAGGAACTTCGTGGGCCCGGCGGCCGTCGGGTTGATGTCGAAGTCGAAGATCTCGGTGGGCAGCCACAAGGTGGCGCAGGCATTGGGCACGTCGACCACGCCGCTGATGTGGCCCTGCACCGGTGCCGTGCCCAGGATGGAGTAGGCCTGCGCGCCGCTGTAGCCGAACTTCTTGAGGTACTCGATGGCGTTGAGGCAGGCCTGGCGGTAGGCCACGTTCACATCCAGGTAGAGCTGCTTGCCTTGCTCGTCCACCGAGATGCCTTCAAAGATCAGGTAGTCGTTGTAGACGGGCTTGATGGGGCTGGGCTTGAAGATGGGGTTCTTGATGCCGTACTTGGCCATGCCGCCCTTGATCAGCGTGACCTTCATGTGTACCCAGCCGGCCATCTCGATGGCCCCGCAGAAGGTGATCTCGCCATCGCCCTGGCTGAAGTGCAGGTCGCCTACGGACAGGCCCGCCCCATCCACATACACGGGGAAGTAGACCTTGGAGCCGCGTGACAGGTCCTTGATGTCGCAGTTGCCGCCGTGTTCGCGCGGGGGCACAGTGCGGGCGGCAGTGGCGGCGGCCTTTTCCTTGGCTTCACCAGTGAGCTTGCCCATGTGGGCGGTGCCGGCAAAGGGAGGGTTGGCCAGGCCCGTGACATCGGGCGCCGAGTCGATCAGCTCTTGCTCGCGCGTGTTCCACATCTCCAGCATCTTGTGGTCGGGCAGGCAGCCGATGAGGCCCGGGTGGATCAGGCCCGCGTAACTCACACCGGGTACATGGCGGCTCTTGGTGAACATGCCATGGATGTCCCAGATGGACTTCTGCGCCAGGGGGAAGTGCTCGGTCAGGAATCCTCCGCCATTCTGCTTGCTGAAGAAACCGTTGAAGCCCCACAGGCTGTCCTGCTTGGCGCCGATGTCCAGCAGGTCCACCACCAGCAGGTCGCCAGGCTCGGCACCTTTCACACCCACGGGGCCGCTGAGGTAGTGCACGGTGCTCAGGTCGATGTCGCGCACGTCATCGGCCGAGTCGTTGTTCTTGATGAAGCCGCCCGTCCAGTCGAAGGTCTCCAGGATGAATTCGTCGCCGGGGTTCACCCAGCAGGCCATCGGGATGTCCGGGTGCCAGCGGTTGTGGATGTTCTCGTTCAGGGTGGGCGATTGGGTCAGGTCGACTTTGATCAGGGTGTCAGCCATGAAAAACTCCTAGTGTCAGTAAGTGCTGAAAGGTCTGGCGCCGGGCCGCCCCAAGCCAGACGCCTCCCCCCTCGGGGGGTAGCGAAGGCGCGAAGCGACAAGCTGGGGGGCCTGGTTCATACAGACAGGTATGCCTTGATGCGGTCGGCATCGGTGTTGGTGCGGGTTGTTTCATGCACCAGTCGGCCGCCTTCAATCACGAAGAGCCGATCGGCCACGTCCATCGCAAAGGACAGCACCTGCTCGGACACCACGATCGTGATCTCGCGCAGCTTGCGGATCTCGTTGAGCGCCTTGGCGATGTCCTTGATGATCGAAGGCTGGATGCCTTCGGTGGGCTCGTCCAGCAGCAGCACCTTGGGGTTGGTGACCAGTGCTCGCGCAATGGCCAGTTGCTGTTGCTGGCCGCCCGACAGGTTGCCGCCCTTGCGGCCGCGCATGTCGAACAGCACGGGAAAGAGGGCGTAGATCTCATCGGGGATCTTCTTGCTCTTGCTGTTCTCCAGGCCGGTCTGGATGTTCTCTTCCACCGTCAAAGTGGGGAAGATCATGCGGCCTTGGGGCACATAGGCAAGCCCCGAGGCCACGCGCTTGTAGCTCTCGTCCTTGGCCACACTGTGGCCCGCCACGCTGATCTCGCCGGACTTGGTGGGCAGCACGCCCATCAGGCTCTTGAACAGCGTGGTCTTGCCCATGCCATTGCGGCCCATGATGGCCACGGTTTCATTCTTGTTGGCCTCGAACGAGATGCCGTGCAGCGCCTCGCTCTGGCCATAACTCACGAACAGGTCTTTGACTTCCAGCATGTTGATCCCCTTCAGTGGCCGAGATAGACGTCAATGACTTTCGGATCACTCTGGACCTGGTCCATCGTCCCCTCGGCCAGGATCTTTCCCTGGTGCATCACCGTCACCTTCGAGGCGATCTGCGCCACGAAAGCCATGTCGTGTTCGATCACGATCATCGAGCGGTTCTTGCAGATGCGCTTGAGCAGCTCGGCAGTCTGCTCGCGCTCCTTGGCGCTCATGCCGGCGATGGGTTCGTCCAGCATCAGCAGCTCGGGCTCCTGCATCAGCAACATGCCGATCTCCAGCCATTGCTTCTGGCCGTGCGACAGCAAGCCTGCTTCGGTGTCCAGCTTATCAGCCAGGCCGATCTCCTCGGCCACCACCTGCACGCGGGCCTTGACCTCGTCGGTGCACTTGAAGCCCAGTGCACCCAGCACGCTGCGGCCACGCGGGAAAGACACCTCCAGGTTCTGGAAGACGCTGAGGTTCTCGTAGATGGAGGGTGTCTGGAACTTGCGGCCCACACCCGAGCGCACGATCTGGTGCTCGGGCTTTTTGGTCAGCTCTTCGTCCTTGAACTTGATGCTGCCGTTGCTGGCCTTGGTCTTGCCGCAGATCAGATCGAGCAGGGTGGTCTTGCCGGCGCCGTTGGGGCCAATGATCACGCGCAGCTCGTTCTTGTCCACATACAGGTTCAGGTTGTCGATGGCCTTGAAGCCGTCAAAAGACACGGTGAGGTCTTCGATGTAGAGAACGAACTCTTTGGCTTTGGTGGGGGCTGCACTCATGAGGTGGCTCCTTCGTCAATGGCTGGATGATTCAGGCTTGCTGGCTGCTGATGCCGGGCGGCATGCCGTTGCCTTTGCTGGGTGGAAGCGCATTGGGGTAGGCGGCGTGCGCAGCCTTGATGCGCTCGGCCTGCGCGGCGCGATCAGCCTGCCGCCTGGTCCACCAGGGCTTGAGCTTTTGCTCCACCAGGCCGGCCAGGCCATCGGGGAAGGCCATGGTCACGCCGATGAACAGGCCCGACATCAGGAACAGCCACAGATCAGGTGCGCTCTCCGAGAAGTAGGTCTTGCCAAAGTTCACCAGCAGGGCGCCGTAGATCGCGCCCACCAGGCTCATGCGGCCGCCCACTGCGGCAAAGATCACCATCTCGATGGATGGCACGATGCCCACGAAAGACGGCGACATGAAGCCCACCTGCAAGGTGAACATGGCGCCACCGATGGCCGACAACATGGCAGCCAGGCAGAAGGCGAAGACCTTGAACATGGCCACGTCGTAGCCAGAGAAGCGCACGCGGTCTTCCTTGTCGCGCATGGCCAGCAAGAGCGTGCCCAGCTTGGACGACTGCACCCAGCGGCACAGGAACACGGCCGCCAGCAACAGGCCCACGCACACGTAGTACAGGATGTACTTGGCATGGTCGGTGCGGATGTCCCAGCCGAGCATGGTCTTCAGATCGGTGATGCCGTTCACCCCGCCGGTGTAGCCCTGCTGGCCGATGATCAGCACGGTCAGGATCAAGGCCACGGCCTGCGTGATGATGGCGAAGTACACGCCCCCCACACGCCGCTTGAACATCGCGTAGCTGATGATGAAGGCCAGCAGCGTGGGCACCACGAGCACGGCAATCAAGGCCAGCGGCAGGCTCTTGAAGGGCACCCACCAGGAGGGCAGGGCCGTGAGCTGGTTCCAGTCCATGAAGTCCGGGATGCCCGGTGTGGACTGGATCTTGGTGGCGATGGGGTCAGACGCCTCCAGCTTGAGGAACATGGCCATCATGTAGCCACCCAGGCCGAAGAACACGCCCTGGCCCAGGCTGAGGATGCCGGCATGGCCCCACAGCATGACCAGGCCGAGCGCCACGAAGGCGTAGGTCAGGTACTTGCCGATCAGGTTGAGTCGGAAGATGTCCAGCGTGAGGGGGAAGACGACGATCAGCAGCAGGGCCAGCAGCGCGATGCTGCCCAGCTTTGGGGCGCGTGACAGAAAGGGAAACGGGGTCATCGGCATACTCCGGCGGGATGAACGAGCTTGCATGTGCTCAGGTTATGGGGTGGACCCGCGTGCCTCAATACGTTGAATGACGTAGCATCGGGCTTCGCCTAAGTCCCCATGCCCGCAACAGGCTCAAGGAGCGCCCCATGAAGAAATCAAGGTGGTTGTCTGTGGCTGCAGGCAGCGCGCTCGCGCTGGCCTTCACTGCGTCTGAGGCTTTCGAGTTGCGTTTCAGCGCGAACGACGCACAAAGGCATGTCATTTTTGGGCTGGTCAATGTGGTGCCGCTGGCAACGCAGGCCACCGACACCGTGGTGCAGGATGACGGGGTCAGCTGGCGCCGGTTCACGGGGCAGGCCGAGGGCTTGTTGGGCTGGGTGGTCGAGCAGCGTGATGGCCTGACCTTGGTCTGGGGCACCCAGCAGCCACAAGACTTTGTGGTGGACAACTACCTCTTCCCCAACGGTGCCAGCCGAACGGTTTTGCGCATGCAAGGCCGCATCGACTACAGCGATGTGCAGAGGGATGTCGGCACGATCGATCTGACCTACAGCTGCGCCTGCAGTGATCTGTTCTTGCCGCAAGGCACCGAGCTTGTCGAGAAGGCTTTCGAGCGGCGGGACAGCATCGCAGGGCTGGCCGCGATCGAGAAGCAGGCTCTGGTGTGGGTGCCTGAACAGCCCGGCGACGGGGGGCATGCCGAGTGGCGCATCACCGAGCGGCAGGAGATCGCTTTCGGCACCGCGGTGCCCGAGCCGGCTGCATGGGCCATGGGTGTCGCTGGTGCGGCGGTGCTGGCGATGCGGGGCGGGCTGCGGCGCAGAAAGGCCTGATGGTCTTGCCCGCCCTCAGTCACCGACGCACCTTCGAGGGGAACAGGCCTTGCGGGCGCAGCATCAGGATGGTCACCACCGTGAGTAGCGTGAGCACCTTGGCGTTCGAGCCCGTCATGAAGAATTCGCTGATCGACTGCGTCTGGGCGATGCCAAAGGCCGATGCCACCGTGCCCAGCAAGCTGCCGGCGCCGCCGAAGGTCACGACCAGGAAGGAGTCGACGATGTAGAGCGAGCCGCTGGTGGGGCCCGTGGAGCCGATGGTGGTGAAGGCCGCGCCTGCCACACCGGCGATGCCGCAGCCAATCGCAAAGGTCAGGCGGTCGGTCTGCTTCGTGTTGATGCCAATCGCATTGGCCATCACGCGGTTGCTCACGGTGGCGCGCACACGCAAGCCCCAACGGGCCTTGTACAGCGCGATCATCAGCAGCACGGTGACCAGGGCGGTCAGGCCCATCACGAACATGCCGTTGATGGGGATGTCCAGGCCTTCATGTGGTGACCAGGAACCCATCAGCCAGTCTGGCAAGGTGGGGCTGACCTCCTTGGGCCCGATGGCCGTGCGGAAGACCTGTTGCAGGCCCAGGCTCAGGCCCCAGGTGGCCAGCAAGGTGTCCAGCGGGCGTTTGTAGAGGTGGCGGATCAAGGCCCACTCGGTCAGCCAGCCCACACCAAAGGCAATCACAAAGGCCGCCACGATGGCAAACGGAAAGTAGGCCTGCACCAGGTTCGGTGCGTACTTCTCGGCCAGCGTCGAGCCCATGTACACGGTGTAGGCACCAATGGTCATGAACTCACCATGGGCCATGTTGATCACACCCATCTGGCCAAAGATCACGGCCAGGCCCAGGCCCATGAGCAGCAGGACAGAGAACAGGCTCAAGCCTGCAAAGCCCTGCATCAGGCCGATGTTCATCATTTCAGCAAAGGACATAACTCTCCCCCTACGGCCTCCGGCCGCCCCCTCAAGGGGGCACCACCAGCGGACCGGCAAAGCCGGCTCCGCGGTGTTTGCTGGATTGGGTTGTGCGACTACGTGACTGGCTTCGCCTTGGGTGGCGTTTATTGATAGCCTTTAGGGAAGGGGTTGGGTTCGATCAGGTCCTTGGACTCGGCCACGACCTTGAACGTCCCGTCCGGTTGCCCCTGAGCAATGCGTGCCCGGCTCCACAAGTGGTGGTTGTCGTGCAGCTTCACGTAGCCCTCGGGCGCGGTCTTGAGCTCGATGCCCGGTGAGGCCGCCACGACCTTGTCCACATCGAAGCTGCCGGCCTTCTCGACCGCGGCCTTCCACAACCAGGGGCCCAGGTAGCCGGCCTGCGTCACATCGCCGATCACCGACTTGGGCCCATAAGCCTTCTTGAAGGCTTCGACAAACTTCTTGTTGTTGTCGTTGGGCAGGGACTGGAAGTACTTCATCGACGAGTAGAAGCCGGCGAAGTTCTCGCCGCCCACGCCCAGCATTTCGTCCTCGGTCACCGACAGGGTCAGCAGGAACTGCTTGGCGCCGGTGATGCCGGCGGCCTTGAGCTGCTTGTAGAACGCCACGTTGGAGCCCCCCACCACGGCGGCGAAGATGCAGTCGGGTTTGGCCACCTTGATCTTGTTGATCAGGGAGTTGAAGTTGGTGTTGCCCAGCGGGTAGTACTCTTCACCCACCACGCTGCCCAGCTTGCCGACGGTCTCGATGTGCTTGCGGGCGATCTTCATCGAGGTGCGCGGCCAGATGTAGTCCGAACCCACGAGGAAGAAAGTCTTGGCTTTCTTCTCCTTGGCGCCCCAGTCCAGGCCCCAGATGATCTGCTGCGTGGCTTCCTGGCCGGTGTAGATCACGTTCTTGGACTGCTCCAGGCCTTCATAGAAGGTGGGGTAGTACAGCAGGCCGTTTTCCTTTTCGAAGATGGGCAGGACGGCCTTGCGCGAGGCCGATGTCCAGCAGCCGAACACGCAGGCCACCTTGTCGTTGACCAGCAGCTTCTTGGACTTCTCGGCAAACGTCGGCCAGTCGGATGCGCCGTCTTCCTTGATCACCTTGATCTTGCGGCCCAGCACACCGCCCATGGCGTTGATCTGGTCAATGGCCAGTTGCTCGGCCTGGATCGAGCCGGTTTCCGAAATGGCCATGGTGCCGGTGGCCGAATGCAGCTGACCCACGATGACCTCGGTATCGGTCACGGCCAGCTTGGTCGTGTTGACGGCCGAGGTGGCCGGTGGCGCACCATAGCTCAGGCCGGTGACGCCCATCAGCGGGACGGCACCCAGGCCTTGCAGGACGCGACGGCGGTTGAGGGACAGATCTTTTTCGGTCTTCGACATGAAAGGACTCCTTGCACAAAAACGGGTTGCCGATGCCGCGCTTTGGTGCAAGGTCCTTTGGATACTGCGGGAACCCGGCACCGCTTGTTGCGGCCTTGGGTGCAACAGTACGGACGAGCGGGTTTTCCATGAATACGTCAATTAACGTAGTTGGCGTACTCAGGCCTCGTGCAACGCGCATGGATCGCTTCTTGCAAGGTCACAGGCTGTCCTGTCATTCGGAGCCAGTTCGTGTCCGTCGCCCGGCAAAAGATCTTTCGCATTCGCCGTGAATACAACTCCTGGGTGGCCAATGAAACCCTGGAGGACTACGCCCTGCGCTACACGCCGCGCACCTTCCGCAAGTGGAGCGAGCTGCGTGTGGCCAATACGGCCTTTGGCGCCGTGTCCTTCCTGGCGCTGGAGGCCATCGGCGGCGCCATTGCGCTGAACTACGGCTTCACGAATGCCCTGTGGGCCATCCTGGTGGTGGGGCTGATCACCTTCCTCACTGGCCTGCCCATCAGCTACTACGCGGCCAAGTACGGCGTGGACATGGACCTGCTCACGCGTGGCGCGGGCTTTGGCTACCTGGGCTCGACACTGACCTCGCTGATCTACGCCAGCTTCACCTTCATTTTCTTTGCGCTGGAGGCGGCCATCATGGCGCTGGCCATCCAGATGGTGTTCAGCTGGCCCTTGCCGCTTTGTTATGTGGTGTCCTCGCTGGTGATCATTCCCCTGGTCACGCACGGCGTCACGCTGATCTCGCGCTTGCAGATGTGGACGCAGCCCGTGTGGTTGTCGCTGTGGATCTGCCCCTTTCTGTTCGTGGCCTTCAAGAACCCCGAGGCCTACGTCGCTTTCACGGGCCTGACTGGGCGCAGCACGGGGCACAACGGTTTTGACATGACGGCCTTTGGCCTGGCCTCGACCGTGGCCTTTGCCTTGATCGTGCAGATTGGCGAGCAGGTGGACTTCCTGCGCTTCCTGCCCGAGAAGACCCAGGAGAACCGCGTGCGCTGGTGGACCGCCGTGCTGGTGGCCGGGCCAGGCTGGGTGGTGCCTGGCATGCTCAAGATGCTGGCCGGCGCTTTCCTGGCCTTTCTGGCCTTGCAGCACGAGGTGCCGGTGGACAAGGCCATCGAGCCCACGCAGATGTACCTCGCCGGCTTTGGCGAGGTGTTCTCTTCACCTGGATGGGTGCTGGGTGCCACGGTCCTGTTCGTGATCGTGTCGCAGGTCAAGATCAATGTGACCAATGCCTATGCCGGCTCGCTGGCCTGGTCCAACTTCTTTGCGCGGCTCACGCACAGCCACCCCGGGCGCGTGGTGTGGCTGGTTTTCAATGTGCTGATTGCTGTGTTGCTGATGACGCTGGGTGTGTTCAGCGCACTGGAGCGCGTGCTGGGCCTCTACAGCAATGTGGCCATCGCCTGGGTGGGCGCGCTGGTGGCCGACCTGATGGTCAACAAGCCCATGGGCTGGTCACCCAAAGGCATCGAGTTCAAACGCGCCCATCTGTATGACCTCAACCCCGTGGGCCTGGGCGCCACCTTGTCTGCGGCGCTGGTGGCCGTGTCGGCCCATGCGGGCTTGCTGGGTGAGGCGCTGGTGGCCTGGTCCTCGTTCATCGCGCTGGGCATTGCGCTGCTCGTGTCGCCCTTGCTGGCCTGGGCCACGCAGGGGCGCTACTACCTGGCACGCGCGCCGCACACGCCTTGGAAGCCCGGCCAGCTGGTGCGTTGCTCGGTGTGCGAGAACCACTTCGAGGCCGAGGACATGGCTACCTGCCCGGCCTACGATGCGCCCATCTGCTCGCTGTGCTGCACGCTGGAGTCGCGCTGCCATGACCGTTGCAAGACCCGATCGCGTGCGGCCGAGCAGGTCTCTGATGGCCTGATGGCCGTGCTGCCGACGCAACTGTCGCGGCGCATCAACTTCCGCGTGGGCCACTACCTCGTGGTCTTCCTGTCGATTGCGGCCCTGCTGGCCTTTGTGCTGGGTGTGGTCTATTACCAGGAGGGTGTGGTGCGGCCCAGCCTGGTGGACGGCAGCATGGTGCCGGGCGGGCTGGACGGCCCCTTCATCAAGGTCTATGCGCTCATGCTGCTGGCCGCGGCTGTCTGTGCCTGGTGGGTGGTGCTGGCCTCCGAGAGCCGGCGCATGGCGCAGGACGACTCCAACCGGCACAACCAGTTGCTGCAACTGGAGATCGACGCCCACCGCCGCACCGATGCGGCCTTGCAGCAGGCCAAGGAGCTGGCCGAGGCGGCCAACCAGGCCAAGACGCGTTATGTGGCCGGCATGACGCACGAGCTGCGTACCCCGCTCAACAGCATCCTGGGCTATGCACAGATCCTGCTCAAGGATGCGCCTGTGGTGGGCAAGAAGCGCTCGGCGCTCAACACCATCCAGCGCAGTGGCGAGCACCTGATGGGCCTGATCGATGGCCTCTTGGACCTGGCCCGCATCGAGGCAGGCCGTTTGCGGCTAGAGTCCGCACCGGTGCCCTTGCGCGAGTTCCTGGATGACGTGGTCAGCATGGTGCAGCCACAGGCCGAGGCCAAAGGCCTGGGCTTCAAGTTGCACACCAAGGGGCGCGTGCCCGCATGGGTGCAGGCCGATGCCAAGCGCTTGCGCCAGATCCTGCTCAACCTCTTGAGCAACGCCGTGCGCTTCACGGAGAAGGGCCGCATCACGCTGCTGCTGGACGCGCGTCGCGAGGTGCTGCGCTTCGAGGTGCTGGACACGGGCATTGGCATTGCGCCGCAGGATCTGGAACGCATCTTCCTGCCCTTCGAGCGCGGCAGTGGTGGCCGACGCAGCAGCGAGCCCGGCACGGGCCTGGGCCTGACCATCACCCACTTGCTGACCGAGCTGATGGGCGGCGAGCTCAGCGTGCAAAGCGTGATGGGGCAGGGCAGCACCTTCAGCGTGCGCCTTTACCTGCGCGAGATCGCGGCGCCGCCGGAGGCGCGCGCGCTGGAGTCTGGCGTGCGTGCGGCGCGCTTGCTGCACCACCCGGTCACGGGCTATCTGGGGCCACGCAAGACCTTGCTGGTGGTGGACGACCAGCCCATCCAGCGCCAGATGCTGGCGGGCATGCTCTTGCCGCTGGGCTTTGACATCCGCGAAGCAGCCAGCGGGCAGGAGGGGCTGGAGAGCGTGAAGGAGCGCTGCCCTGATGCCGTCCTGCTGGACATCACCATGGACGACATGGATGGCTGGCGCACAGCCCGTGCCATCCGGCAGGCGGGTTTGAAGGACGTGTCCATCATCATGGTCTCGGCCAATGTGTTCGAGAACCGGCCCGAGAACCTCGCGGCCGCACAGTGCCAGGCCTTTGTGGCCAAGCCGGTGATGGAGTCCGAGCTGCTGGACACGCTGTCTGCCCAGTTGGGCCTGAGCTGGGTCACGGCCCATCCGGCCTCGCCGGGCGCCGAGCACAACGCTGAGAACAGCGCACCAGACGCCGTGCCGCAGCTGGACCTGTTTGCACAGCCCGCCTCGCCCGTGTCTGCCGATGCAGCCTGGGAGCTCGACCGCCTGGCGCGCAAGGGCCATATCCAGGGCCTGCACGATGCCCTGGACGAATGGACCCGCGCCGCACCCGATCAACTCACCCATTGGCGCACGCTGCGCGGGCTGCTGGAGCAGTTCGAGCTGGACGCCATGGTTTCGTATCTCGCTCCTTATCTTGCAGAGGACACACTCGATGAACCCCAAGCTTGAACCAAGCCAGGGCACGGTCCTGGTGGTGGACGACGCGCCCGATACCTTGCGCATGTTGTGTGACGCGCTGGCCGATGAAGGCTACACGGTGCTCGTTGCGCGCGATGGCCAGCAGGCACTGGCGCGCCTGGACGTGGTCACGCCCGATGCCATCCTCCTGGACGGTGTCATGCCCGGTCTCACCGGCTTTGAGACCTGCCAGCGCATCAAGAACCACGCGGCCTGGTCGGCGATCCCCGTGATCTTCATGACGGGCCTGTCCGAGACGTCGGATGTGGTGGCGGGCTTCGAGGCCGGTGGCGTGGACTATGTGGTCAAGCCCGTGCGCATCGAAGAGGTGCTGGCCAGGCTGGCCACGCATGTGCGCAATGCGCGTGCGGCGCGTGAGGCCATTCATGTCATGCAGCATGGCAAGGCCCTGCGCACAGGCCTTGTGCCCGACCACAGCCGCCTGAGCGAAGCGGCCTTGACCCCGCGCGAAACCGAGGTGCTGGGCTGGCTGGCCAAGGGCAAGACCAACCGCGACATTGCCGACATCCTGGGCATGAGCCACCGCACGGTCAACAAGCACCTGGAGCACATCTTCGAGAAGCTGGGTGTGGAAACCCGCGCTGCCGCGGCGGCCCTGGCCACGCGCGCCATCTCCGTATGAGCTTGTTATCTCGCAAACCCTCATCAGACAAAAGGGAGAGAAGGCGTCAGCTTGAGTTAGTCTTGCGCTTTGTGTCAGCAGACACCAGTTGATGAGGCCACAGGAGTAGTACATGGCATCACCACCTCCAGCGCAATGGGCCGCTGGCTGGGTCAAATACCGGCGTTTCAGCGAATTGATTCTGGTGTCCGCGGCCGGGCACTTCGTGTTCGCGCTGGCCTATGGTTTGTATATGGGGCAGTGGGCCATCGCCGCTGTGCTGGGTTTGCCCGCCACCCTGGTCTTGGCGCTGTACCCACTGTTCAAGTCCAGGCTGGCGCCGGCCCGTATCCGCTGGTGCAGCCACCTCATGCTGCTGGGCAACCTGGCCGGGCTGGTGGTGGCCTTGATGTGGATGGGCTTGTCGGCCAGTACCGCCGTGTGGTGGCTGGTGTGGTGGCCCATGTTCGTGGCGCACGTCATGGGTGTGGTGGATGGCCTGATCTGGTTGGTCATTGCCATGGTCGCTGCCGTGCTGCTCTGGCAGAACCAGCAGGTCCATTGGGTGGCACCGCTGATGCGGCACGAAGACAACCCCATGTTCCTCATGCAGGCCTGCTTCCTGTTGATCGGTGGTGGGGTGAGTGTGGTGGTGCGCCGCGCCTACGACCGCTTTGGTGAAGAGATCGACGCCAACCAGCGCATGATCGACAGCCAGAACCTGTCGCTGGAGCGGCGTGCCGTCAGACTGGAGGCCATGCTGCAGGCCGTGCAGCAATCCAGTCTGGACCGCACCCGCCTGTTCGCGCAGATCAGTCACGAGGTGCGCACACCGCTGAACGGCATCCTGGGTTTCACGACCCTGCTCAAGCGCACGGAACTCAATGCGCAGCAAGGCACGTATACCGAGCAGATCGACCGATGCGGCAATACCTTGCTGCAGATCATCAACGATGTGCTGGACTTCTCGCGCCTTGAATCTCAACCTGCGCAACTGGACCAGCAACGCTTCAACGCCGTGCAACTGGCGCATGAAGCGGTGGACATGGTCTCGTCCATCGCCGAGCAAAAGGGTGTGGCCCTGGTGCGTGAGTTCCCCGAAGGCGAAATCGAAGCCGTGGGTGACCCGCTGCGCGTCAAGCAGGTGCTGCTCAACCTGCTGGCCAACGCGGTCAAGTTCACGGCGCAAGGCGAGGTGGCCGTGCGCTGTTGCGCCTTGCTGCGCGACGATGGGCAGCAAGCCCTGCACGTCGAGGTGCAGGACTCGGGCATCGGCATCCCCGACGAGGCCCTGTGCCACTTGTTCCTGCCCTTCAACAAGGCCAGCGACAGCACCATCCGTCAGTACGGTGGCTCCGGCCTGGGCCTGGCCATCTGCAAGCGCCTGGTCGACATGATGAACGGCCGCATCGGCGTGGACAGCCAGCCCGGTAGCGGCAGCCTCTTCTGGTTCGAGGTGCCGATCAGCGCCACCAACTGAGGCGCTGGCTGCAAGCCACCCTCATCGAACCAGGGCCAGCATCTCGTGCACGTCGTGCGTCATCACCGCCAGAAAAGCCAGCAGGCCGATGTAGGCCGTGGCGTAGGTCAGGCGGGTTTCGGCCGAGGCCACGTAGTAGCCCGCATGCGCCGGGTCATCCGCTTTGAAACGCCAGGCCTTCATCACCTGCGGGATGGCCATGATGGCGATCAAGATCAGCACCGGGTTGAGCGGGTTGCGCCACAGCAGAAAGCCCATCACGGGCACACCCAGCAGCCACAGGCGCGGTGACAGTACCGCCGTGATGCGCCCACCGTCCAGCGGCGACAGCGGGATCAGGTTGAACAGATTGAGGAAGAAGCCCGCGTAGGCCACGGCCAGCAGCCATTTGCCGCTGTGGTCCATGTCGCGCGCCAGGAAGTAGCAGGCCAGCGCCCCCAGCGTGCCCAGCAGCGGGCCGCCCAGGCCCACATAGGCCTCGGTCTCGGCGTCGTGCGGCATGTCTTTCATCTCGATCCAGGCGCCCAGGAAGGGGATGAAGGTGGGCGCACCCACGTTCAGGCCGCGCTGGCGGGCCGCGATGAAGTGGCCCATCTCATGCACGAAGAGCAGGGCGATGAAGCCGGCCGCGTACTTCCAGCCATAGATGAAGGCATACACGACCAGCGAGATCAGCATGGTGCCGCCCGTGGTGAGTAGCTTGCCGAACTTCAGGCCACTGAACAGCAGAAACAGGATCTTGAGCATGGGGTGAGCCGCCTTCGGGGATCAGGCCTTGTCGCGCTTGAAGAACTTGCCGACGGCGGCGGCCACACCGGCACCAGCCAGCAGGATCACCTTGGCAAACTTGGCGAAGAAACCCGCGGCCAGGGCAAACATGCCCAGCTTCTTGGCCGCCAGCCCGCCCACCAGCGCGGCCAGGCCGTACTCGGCCACCTTGTCGGTGGACTGATTGAAGTCTGCATACCGCTTGCCTTCATTGAAGTTCAAGGCGGCCAGCAGGGTCTGGGCGTGGCCCTTGTCCTGCGGGATGGCTTGCAGGTTCGTGATCAGGTTGAGCGTGATGTAGCCTTCGCGGCCCAGCGCGTAGGTGTTGTAGTTGATGCTGCTAGGCGCATCGGCCGGCGCACCCTTGTGGCGGGCCGACATGGACCACACCAGGCGGTGCGAGGCCTCCGTGTAGGTGGGCTTTTCTACCCAGCCCAGGATGTCCAGCTCGGGGTAGCCACTCTTGCGGCGCTCCTCGTTGGCGGCCTCTGTGCCTTCCTTGAGGCTCTTGAACATGTCGTCCACATTCCAGTTCTTGGCGTCGTCGTCCTTGATGTAGCCGGCGGCCTCGTACTCGGCCACGACCATCCAGTCCTGATTTTCCGCTTCAGGAAAGATGAGGCCCAGCTCGCGCTCGTCGGGGCGGTTGCCCACGGCCTTCATGAACTGGCCCGCGGCGGGCTCCGGCACCCAGACATAGCCCGCGGGCAGCTTGAGCACAGCCTGGTCACGCAGCTTGATGTCAGCCGGCCCCTTGATCTGGGCGGCCTGCATGGTCTTGACCGCCTCTTCGACGGCGGCGCGGTGGGCTTGTTCCTGCTGGGACAAGGTGGGCGCGTCGTCGGCCCAGGCCATGGACACGGCGGCACCCATGACCGCCAGCGCAGTCAGCCCGTTGCCAATCCAGTGTTTCATCTTCATTTGTTCTCCCTTCCCCTGTACGACGTGTACGAGCGTCATCAAAGCCGCCAAGGTTATCAGGAGAGGGGCGCCAGCTTGGCTCAGTCGCCGATCAGCAGCTGCGTGGCGCCGTGTTTGTGCATGACGCGGTTCTGGTCCAGCGTCAACGCGTCTTCCACGAACCAGCGCACGGCACGCGGGTAGATCACGTGCTCCTGCTTGAGCACGCGGGCCGACAGGCTGGTTTCGGTGTCATTAGCCAGCACGGGCACGGCAGCCTGGGCGACGATGGGGCCGTGGTCCAGATCCGGTGTGACGAAGTGCACCGTGGCACCCGCCAGCTTGCAGCCTGCCTCGATGGCGCGCTGGTGCGTGTGCAGGCCGGGGAAGGCCGGCAGCAGGGAGGGGTGGATGTTGAGCATGCGCCCCTCGAAATGGCGCACGAAGCCTTCGGTCAGGATGCGCATGAAGCCGGCCAGTACCACCAGGTCGGGCTGGTAGCCATCGATCACGCGGGCCAGTTCGGCGTCAAACGCTTCGCGCGTGTCGAAGGCCTTGTGGTCTACCACGGCGGTGGGGATGCCCCTTGAGGCCGCAAACTGCAGGCCACCGGCAGCGGCCTTGTTGCTGATCACGGCTGCGATGCGGGCGGGCCATTGCTCGCTGGCACAGGTGTCCACGATGGCTTCCATGTTGGAGCCGCGCCCGGAGATCAGGATGACGATGTTTTTCATGCGGCCCAGAGTGTAATCGGGCCCATCCTGGCCGCTGACCCTACTCGGCCTCGGAAAAAGGGGCCTGCACCTACAATTCTGCACTTTCCCCGTCTGTTTTCCCGTCCGATCTCCACCTGAGCCAGCCATGACCGAACGCGTTCTCACCGGTATCACCACCACCGGCACCCCCCACCTGGGCAATTACGTGGGCGCCATCCGCCCGGCCATTGCCGCCAGCCGCGAGGACGGGGTCGAGAGCTTTTTCTTCCTGGCCGACTACCACGCGCTGATCAAGTGCGACGACCCGGATCGCATCGAACGTTCACGCCTCGAAATCGCCGCCACCTGGCTGGCCGCGGGCCTGGATACCGAGCGCGTGACCTTCTACCGCCAGAGCGACATCCCCGAGGTGACCGAGCTGAACTGGCTGTTGACCTGCGTGACGGCCAAGGGGCAGATGAACCGTGCGCACGCCTACAAGGCCGCGGTGGACGCCAACGGCGCCCACGCCGAGGACCCGGACGCGGGCATCACCATGGGCCTGTTCTGCTACCCCATTCTGATGGCCGCCGACATCCTGCTGTTCAACGCGCACCGTGTGCCCGTGGGCCGCGACCAGGTGCAGCACATCGAGATGGCACGTGACGTGGCCCAGCGCTTCAACCACACCTTCGGCAAGGGCCGCGAGCTGTTCGTGCTGCCGCAAGCCGAGATCGAGGAGAGCGTGGCCACCTTGCCGGGCCTGGATGGCCGCAAGATGAGCAAGAGCTACGACAACACCGTGCCCTTGTTCGACGGTGGCGCCAAGGCCCTGAAGGACGCGATCGCGCGCATCGTGACCGACTCGCGCCTGCCCGGCGAGCCCAAGGACCCGGACAGCGCCCACCTGGTCACCATCCACGACGCCTTTGCCGATGCGGCCACGCGCGAGGCCTTTCGCGCCGATCTGCGCGCCGGCCTGGGCTGGGGTGACGCCAAGCAACGCGTGGTGCAGCTGATCGATGCCCATGTGGGCCCCATGCGCGAGCGTTATGCTGACCTGATGGCCCACCCCGAGCACATCGAAGACATCCTGCAGGCCGGTGCCGCCAAGGCCCGCGCCGTGGCCACGCCCTTGCTGGCCGAGTTGCGCCATGCTGTGGGCCTGCGCCCCATGCTGGCTGTGCCCCAGGCCAAGGCCGCCAAGGCGCAGGCCAGCAAGTCTGACCTGCCGGTGTTCAAGCAATACCGTGAGGCCGACGGCCAGTTCTACTTCAAGCTCACCACGGCCGATGGCGCCTTGCTGCTGCAAAGCCAGGCCTTTGCCGAAGGCCGTGAGGCGGGCGGCTGGGTCAAGCGCTTCAAGACCGACGGCGCCGTGGTGCTGGGTGATGCCCCGGTGAGCCTGGCCGAAGGTGTGGCGCGCGAGGCCGTGGAAGCGGCCCTGGCCGCGCTGCAGGCCCATGAAGCCGAGCAGGCCAGCAAGCCGGCCAAAGGCTGAGCGAGCGGGCGGGTAGACGCATGGCTGGCATCCACATCACCGACATCGAGTCGGCCATCAATTGGTGGCGCGAGCAGCGCCCATCGCCCGATGGCATCAGCCTGTGCGCCGAGGTGCAAAAGCTCGCCGAGGTCTATGCGCTTATGGTCTATTACCGCGAGAGCGAGTGCGACGAGGCCAGCATGCCGCAGGCGGCCCGCGAAGCCTGGCTGGCTTGGTACGGCACCACGCCCGACACGCCCTGCATCGCGATCTGCTCGACCAGCCAGGGCGATGACCTGTGCAAGGGCTGTGGCCGCACGTTCGACGAGGTGCAGTTGTGGCCCGAGATGAGCCCGGCCGAGAAGCGCGCCACCTGGCGCCGCATCACGCTGGACAACACCGCCTGGCGTTTCAACCGCTATGCTGAACGGGCCCGTGAGGGTGTGAGCAAGCCGCCTGACCCAGCGCCCGCAGAACAGGGCGCCACCCAGGATGCAGGACGGGATTCAGGCCAAAACGCCGCCTGATCCTGCGGGCTTCAGGCGCGGCGCGCCTGTGCTTCGGCCTGGGCCGTGCCCACCTGGGGCGCCGCCTTCTTGCCAAACAGCGACTTCCACAGGAAGGGCCAGATGACGGACAGGAAGGTCTTGAGGTCGGCCAGGGCGATACAGGGCAGCTCGGTGCCGCGCTGCCAGCTCGGGTTGCACTGCTCGAAGAAGGCGATGTCCGGGTCGGCGGCGCGCATCTCTGGTGTGATGGCGGCCACGTGGTCCTTCAGGCAATTGGCGTTGTCACCGAAGTCCAGCAACATGCTGTCGTGATCGAGCTTGCCGGGGAACATGGCTTCACAGTACTCGGTGACCATGTCCTTGAGCTGGGGTTTGGCGCCGCCGCGCTGGGGATAGAAATCGGGGAAGTTGCGCGCCAGCAGCAGGTAGGTCTTGTAGCCCTTGGAGATCAGCAGCCAGTACTGCGGTGTCAGGGGGGACTTGAGCGCCTCCCAGAACAGCTTGAGCGCAAAGGCGTTCTGCAGCGAGCGCGACCCCCAGTAGTTGCGGTCGATGATGGTGTCGCCGCTGAACAGGCCCTTGGCTTTCTTGCCGCCCAGCTCGAAGGTGTAGATGCCCAGCGTCGAAAACCCCACGATCTCCTGGGTGGACTTCTTGCGCACGATGAAGGCGCCGTCCTTCTTTTCCAGGTCGTCGATGAAGGTCGACAGCGGGCTGTACGCGTAGTTCTCTTCGAACAGGGCGTGCATGCGGGCGATGTCCACGACACTCAGCGTGTTGACCTTCTGGTAGCGGGTGGTGAGCATGGGCGACTGCTTTCTGGCGATGTGTTGCGACTGCTGTGGGCCCGATTGTTGAAGTCGGCCAGTCGCTCGCCCGAGAGGGTCAACCCTGTTATTTAACGAATACCCCTGAATGAGGGGTGTTTGAAACGGTGATATTTCCCTAGCAAATATGGTGAAACGCTTGTTTGAAATCAAGTTTTTGGGGGCATGCCCTTCAGCGTTGATTCAACTCAAGGCTGGCGGGATTGGCTTGAGCGGCCCCTTGAAGTTCTCCTTGGCCAGCTTGCCCGGGAGTGGGGCAAAGTCGATCCATTGGTCAGGCACCGCGTAGTCGGGCAGCTGGTCCAGCAGGTGGCGGATCAGGGTCAGGCGGCCCAGGCGCTGGTCATTGAAGTCCACCAGGGTCCAGGGCGCGTGCTTGGTGTGGGTGGCTTCCAACATGGCGTCGCGGGCCTTGCCGTACTCCTCGTACTTCTGGCGTGCCATCAGGTCAATGGGGGAGAGCTTCCAGCGCTTGAACGGGTCATCGCGGCGCTCGGCAAAACGGCGTTCCTGCTCGGTCTGGTCCACCGTCAGCCAGTATTTGAACAAGAGGATGCCGTCGTCGACCAGCAGCTTTTCGAACACGGGCGTCTGCTTGAGGAAGCGCTGGTACTGCTCGTCACTGCAGTAACCCATGACCTTTTCGACACCGGCGCGGTTGTACCAGCTGCGGTCGAACAGCGAGACATGGCCGCCTGCCGGAAGGTGGGGCACATAGCGCTGGAAATACCACTGCGTGCTTTCGTCTTCGGACGGCTTGGGCAGGGCCACGATCTGGTACTGGCGTGGGTTCAGGCATGCGGAGATGGCGTTGATCACCCCGGTCTTGCCGGCCGTGTCGCGGCCCTCGAACAGGATCAGGACGCGCTTGCCCGTGTGTTGCAGCCAACGGGCCATCTGGTTGAGCGCCAGTTGCAGGGGCTCCAGGCGTTCCTCGTACTCCTTTTTGCTCAAACGGTCGTCATGCTTGTGGTTGTTCGACATGGATGCGAGATTTCTGGCTGATATGTGAGCCACCTTATACCCAAGCGGCCGTGCGGGCCAGTCCCCTCGATAGAATCGGGGCATGAACGCGCCTACAGACGACAACACCCCCGCCAAACCCAGCAATTTCCTGCGCGGCATCATTGACCGCGACCTGGAGCAGGGCACCTACGCCAGCCGCCGTTGGGCCGGCTCGCCGGGTGACGCCGCTCACCACGAGCAGGGCCAGCCTGACCCTGCCAAGATCCGCACCCGTTTCCCGCCGGAGCCCAATGGCTACCTGCACGTGGGCCACGCCAAGAGCATCTGCCTGAACTTCGGCCTGGCGCGCGACTACGGTGGCGTCTGCCACATGCGCTTTGACGACACCAACCCCGAGAAGGAAGAGCAGGAGTACGTCGACGCCATCCTGGACGCCGTCAAGTGGCTGGGCTTTGGCTGGGGCTCCAACTTCAATGGCCAGGCACAGAGCCACCTCTACTACGCCAGCAACTACTTCGACCACATGTACCGCGCCGCCGAGTACCTGATCGAAGCCGGCCTGGCCTATGTGGACGAGCAGACGCCCGAAGAGATGCGCGCCAACCGCGGCGACTTCTCCACGCCCGGCAAGGACAGCCCTTTCCGCAGCCGCACGCCGCAAGAAAACCTGGCGCGCTTCCGCGAAATGCGTGACGGCCAGCACCCGGACGGCAGCATGGTGCTGCGCGCCAAGATCGACATGGCCGCGCCCAACATCAACATGCGCGATCCGGCCATCTACCGCATCCGCCGCGCCACCCATCACAACACGGGCGACAAATGGTGCATCTACCCGATGTACACCTTTGCGCACCCCATCGAAGACGCGCTGGAGCAGATCACGCATTCGATCTGCACGCTCGAATTCGAAGACCAGCGCCCCTTCTACGACTGGCTGGTGGACCGCCTGGCCGAAGGCGGCCTGCTCAAGCAGCCCACGCCGCGCCAGTACGAATTCGCGCGCCTGAACCTGACGTACGTGATCACCTCCAAGCGCAAGCTCAAGCAACTGGTGGACGAGAAGGTGGTGGAAGGATGGGATGACCCGCGCATGCCCACCATCGTGGGCCTGCGCCGCCGTGGCTACACGCCCGAGGCCATCCAGCTGTTCTGCGAGCGCATCGGCGTGAGCAAGTCCGACAGCTGGATCGACTACAGCACCTTGGACATCGCCCTGCGCGACGACCTGGAGAACAAGGCGCACCGTGGCATGGCCGTGCTGGACCCGGTCAAGCTGGTGCTGAGCAATTGGGACGAGGTGATGGGCGCCGGCCATCTGGAGCCTTGCTCCTTGCCCGCGCTGCCTCATCCACCGGAAGGCACGCCCGAGCCCGCACACCGCGCGTTCACCATCGGCAAGGAAGTGTGGATCGAGCGCGAGGACTTTGAAGAGGTGCCTCCCAAGGGCTACAAGCGCCTGTTCCCGGGCAACAAGGTGCGTCTCAAGGGCGGCTATGTGATCGAGTGCACCGGCTGCGTCAAGGATGCGGAAGGCAAGGTCACCGAGGTGCTGGCCACCGTGGTGCCTGACACCAAGAGCGGCACGCCCGGCGCAGACAGCGTCAAGGTCAAGGCGGCGATCACCTGGGTGGGCGTGGCCGATGGCGTTGCGGCTGAAGTGCGCCTGTATGACCGCCTGTTCACCGACGCGCAGCCCGATGCGGGCGGCAAGGACTTCCTGGCCAGCCTCAACCCGGACAGCAAGAAGGTGGTGACGGCCTATGTCGAGCCGTCGCTGGCCCAGGCTCAGCCGGATCAGAAGTTCCAGTTCGAGCGCTTTGGCTACTTCGTGGCAGACCGCAAGGACCACACGTCGGTCAAACCTGTGTTCAACAAGATCACGGGCTTGAAGGACGGCAACTGGGCGAAGTAAGCACCTGCTGAGGCCTGGCCGGCTGCGCACATGCATCGCCCCTTCATCCGCTACGCGCTGATCCTGGCGGGTTGGGTGTCGCTGGCCTTGGCGGTGCTGGGCGCCATCCTGCCGGGCCTGCCCACCACGCCTTTCGTGTTGCTGGCGGCGGCGTGCTTTGCCAAGGGCTCGCCGCGTTGGCATGCCTGGTTGTTGTCCAACCGCTGGCTGGGCCCGATGGTGCGGGACTGGGAGGCGCACCACGCGCTGCCCCTGAAAGTGAAATGGCTGGCCAGCGTGATGATGACCGTCATGGTGGGCCTGTCGGCCTGGCGCCTGGCTGGCCGGCCCGGTCTGCAGGTGCTGATCTTGAGTCTGGCCCTGATCGGGCTGATCGTGGTCTGGCGCATCCCGACGCGGCGTTGAAACGCCCCGCCGGGATCTGATCAGCCGATCAGGCCTTGCGGCTCAATGGCACGGCCGGGAAGTCCACCGGCACCGCAAACGCCACGTTCACGTAGTTGGTGAACAGGTTGAGGGCCACATGGGCCAGGATCTCGGCGATGTGCTCGTTGTGAAAGCCCGCATCGCGCAGGGCCTGCACATCCTGGGCCGTGACCTGGCCGCGCTCATGCACCAACTTGATGGCAAAGCGCAGTGCCGCAGCGGTGCGTGGGTTGGCGGACTCGCCTTGCTGTGCTGCGCGCATGTTTTCGGCGGAGGCGCCGGCCTTGCGGCCCAGCGCGGTGTGCGCGGCCAGGCAGTACTCACAGGCATTGCGGTCGGCCACGGCCACGGCGATCTGTTCACCCAGTTGGGCATCGATCGTGCCCTTGCCCAGGGCGCCGAAGAAGCCCCACATGGCCTGCAAGGCGGCAGGTGAGTTGGCCACGGCCTTGAACATATTGGGGGTGGCGCCAAAGGCTTGCTGGATCTGTTGCAACAGGGGCTGGCTGGCGGCGGGTGCTTGTTCAGCGGTCAGAAGAGGAATGCGGTTCATGGTCTTGTCTTTCCTTGGTTGAATGCCCGGTGATGCGGTCATGCGTCATGCGGTGAGGCATTGGCGGGCGGAAGGCACATCGCTGTGCACAAGGCCAGTTTCTGGTTTATGGTTGCACTGTTGGGTGCATTTCATCCACGAAATCAACCTGATCGTCCAAAACTGAGCATCCACAGCTGAGCCGCCATGCATGAAGCCCCCGCCGCCCCCGAGTTGGATCGCCTGTCGTCGCTGCTGGAGCGCTTCAGCGTGCAGGCCCACATGTTCCACAACGGGCCGCTGTGCGGTGTGACGCACTTTGCCGCGCAGCCCGGCCTGGGCTTTCTGCATGTGATGCGGCGCGGCACGATGACGGTGACGCACAAGGCGCGAAGCGGTGCGGCCCGCAAGCTGGAAGTGACCGAGCCCAGCCTGTTGTTTTACCCACGGCCCTTGGCGCATGACTTCCACAACGCACCTGCGGACGGGGCGGACTTCACCTGCGCCACGCTGGCTTTTGATGGCGGGGACATGCACCCCCTGGTGCGCTCCCTGCCGTCGCTGATCGTGTTGCCGCTGTCTCGTGTCAGCGATGTGACCCAGACCTTGTCGCTGTTGTTTGGCGAGGCCGAGCGGGTGCGTTGTGGCCAGCGCCTGGTGGCCGATCGCCTGTTTGAAGTCCTGCTGCTGCAGGTGCTGCGCTGGCTGCTGGACCACCCTGAAGAGGGCGGCGTGCAGGCGGGCCTGCTCCATGGCTTGTCGGACCCTCGCCTGGCCAAGGTGCTGGTGGCCATGCAGGAGCGGCCCGGCGAGCCCTGGAGCCTGCCGAGCATGGCCGAATGCGCCGGCATGTCGCGCAGTGCCTTTGCCGCGCTGTTCAGGCAGGCCGTGGGCGACACGCCTGCCGATTACCTGATCCAGTGGCGCCTGAGCCTGGCGCAAGCCCAGTTGCGCAGCGGCCGCTCGCTCAAGCAGGTGGCCGACGAGCTGGGCTATGCCAACGCCTCGGCCTTGTCCCGGGTGTTCACGCAACGCATGGGCGTCTCACCCAGGGCCTGGCTCAAAAGCCTGTGACGTTGAAGCGGCTGTAGTCGCCGCCGTCAATGCCGCCCTTGACCATGGCGTCGTAACGCGTGTCTTCATCGAGGAAGCGCTTGAGCCAGGCGATGGCGGACTTGGCCACGGTCGTCTGGTACTCGGCCTTGGCCAGGCTCAGCGGGCAGAGGTGGTCTGCGCCCTTGACCTCGATCTCGCCGCGCGGCAGCGCCGTGTTCAGGCTGGCATAGAAGGGGTCCGAGTGCTGCTTGTTCGGCGCGATGGCGTCTTTCTCGCAGGCCACGATCAGCGTGGGCACGGTGTCCGCCGCAAAGCTCTTGGTCGTGTGCCAGGGCGTGATGGGCACGGCGGCCTTGAGCGTGCCATCGGCCACAGCCGCAGCCAGCGTGCCACCACCACCCATCGAGTGCCCCATCACGGCGCGGCGGCTGCTGTCCAGCATGGCGGCATAAGGGGCCTTGCCGGCCTGGGCCAGCTCGATCACCTGCTTGAGCGCACCGGCCATTTCCTTGGCCCGCAGATCAGGCAGGTCGAAGATGGTGTTGGTGTCCAGGTTGACGACGATGAAGCCGTGCGAGGCCACGCGCTTGGCCAGCGGTTCATAGACCAGCTGGAAGCCCGTGAAGCCCGGTGTCAATGAGACCACGCCAAAGGTCTGCGTGCCGCTTTGCGGGTAGAACACCGTGGCGCCGCCATAGTTGTAGGCCTTGGCATCTGCGCGGCTGATCTTGAACGAGGCCACGGTGAAGGGGCCTGCGGCTTCCAGTGCCGCCTTGGTGGGCTCCGGGCCGCGTTCGTAGCCGGCGGCGAACGCAGGCAGGGCCGCACTGAGGGTGAGGAACAGCGCGGCCACGCTCAACTTCAGACGGGCCTTCAGCAGATGGTGGGTCATGGGTGTCCTTGGCTTGTGTTGTGAGGTGTCAATCGCCAGGACATTAATGGTGTGCATTCGGTGACATTTGGGTGTTTTCCCGCGGCGCCACCGATTGCAGGTGCGGGTGAGCCCGCGTCACCCGAACGGGTGCGGGCACCCGCATCAGGCGCTCACAGGCCCTTGAGCTTCAGGCGTGCGGCCTGCTGTACATAAAAGGCCACGGGGTCAGGCGCACCTTTGCCGACCAGGCCCAGCACGTGGTTGATCTCGTCGAGGTGGTTCCAGGGGTAGTCGTCACGCAGCACCTTGCCCCAGTGCGCTGCGCAGACGGGCACCAGACCATCGGTGGCCACGCCCGGTGTGCTGGCCGCGGCCTGGGCCAGCACCGCGTCGGAGATGTCCCAGCTGTTGGTCTCGGTCTGGTTGCCGGCGATCGAATAGAACAAGGTGTTGCCCACCTTCTCGGCGCCTTCGCCGCAATAGCTGCTGGGCTTGCCGGCAGGGAAGCGTGTGTTGAAGGCGGCGGTGTTGGCGGCCCAGGCCTGCAGGGCGATGGGGTCTTGCGGCAGCTTGGAGTTGCCCGAAGCCCAGCCGATCACGCTGCCGAAAGCTGACACGACCTTGCTGTAGTTGGTCAGCAGGTCGCCCAGGGCGTTGTTGGCCTGCATGGCCGACAGGTCATGCGGCGAGCCGATCGAGGTGATGCTGGCCACCATGTCGGGCGCCACGCCATGCACATAGCGGGCGGTGGGGCCACCCTGGCTGTGGGCGATCAGGTTGAAGCGGGTGTAGCCCTTGGCGGCGGCCCACTCCTTCATTTGCTTGAGCAACTGCTCGCCGCGCACGTCGTTGTCATTGAAGGAAGACACCGAGGCGACATAGACCGTGGCGCCATTGCGGCGCAGTTCGGCGGGCACCTGGTAGAAGTAGTCGATGCCCAGGATCGAATCGAAGCCGGCCATGCCATGCACCAGCACGATGGGGTAACGGGTCTTGGCTGTGGTGCTGGTGGCGGCATAGCAGCCGCTGCTCAATGCGGCGGCACCGACCAGCGCGGCGCCCAGGATGAGCCGCTTGAGCAGAGTGGAGGCGAGGGAGCTTGTCATGGTCACGGTCCTTTCAGCTTGAATCGCGAGGCTGCAGCGCCCGGTGGGGTGTTGCAGGTTAATTGTTATGTTGTATAACAATATGCGCGAATGAAGCACGCCGCGACATCAGGGCTTCCACGGGGAGGCCCTGGGACAAGGGGATGCTGTTGGGGGAGGACCGGGGGGCGGGCCACCGCGGTGCGGGGCCCGTGTCGGATCAGTTCACGTCAGTTGAGGCTGATGAGGTGGTGATGCTCACTCGGCACTTTGCTTGGCGGCAGGCTTGCGCGGGCGGCGAGGGCGTGAGGCCGCCTTCTTGGCTGCGGGCTTGTCGGTGGCGGTGGCCTGTTCAGCCGGGGCAGGAGCCGGCGCTGGGGCTGGGGCTGGGGCTGGGGCGGACGGCGGTGCATCAGCCTGTGTGGCCCGACCGCGCCGGTCTTGCCTTTCCTTCGGGGCCTTGGGTGCCGCAGGTGCGGCTTCGCTGGTGCTCAGGGCCTCCGCGTTGGTCGGTGAGGGGGCCGGTGACGGGGCCGATGAGGCGGCCGAAGCCTCACCACGCTGCCTGCCGCCACGCCCACGCTGGCCGCTCTTCTTGGCGGCGGGCTTGCGGTCGCCTCGCTGGCGGCCTCGGCCTTTCTCGCCGTGATCGCCTGCGGCCTCATCCGATGCGGGGTGTTGCACCTCGATGGCATCCTCCACTTCGCCAGTGGGCACCACATGGTGAACGGGCATGGCGCTGTCTTCCACGATGACTTCCGCCACCACCACTTCTTCCATCACCGGTGAGGCCACAGGTTCCACGCGCTGCGCGGCCTGGCCGCTACCGCGCGACACATAGGCACCGGATTTCTCATCACGACCAAACTCCAGCAGGCCGCGCTGTTGCGCCTCTTCCAGCAGGTTGCCGAAGGTGCGGAAGCCGTAGTAGTTCTCGTTGAAGCCGGGGTTGCGGCGCTTGATGGCCTCTTTGAGCACCGAGGCCCACACGCGCCCACCCTCGTCGCGGTCGGTGACCAGCGCTTCGTAGGTTTCGGCCGCCATCTCGACGGCCTTGGTGCGGCGCTTGTCCATCTCCTCGCGGCGGCGGCGGTCTTCTTCGGGCGAGCGGCGTTGTTGCGGCTGGTCGCGGCTGCCCTGGCGGGCGGCCTGGCGCTGGCTTTCGCGCACCAGGTCGTCATAGAAGATGAACTCGTCGCAGTTGGCGATCAGCAAGTCGGAGGTGGAGTTCTTCACGCCCACGCCGATCACGTACTTGGCGTTCTCGCGCAGCTTGGACACCAGCGGCGAGAAGTCCGAGTCACCCGAGATGATGACGAAGGTGTTGACGTGCGATTTGGTGTAGCAAAGGTCCAGCGCATCGACCACCAGGCGGATGTCGGCCGAGTTCTTGCCGGACTGGCGCACGTGCGGGATCTCGATCAGCTCGAAGTTGGCCTCGTGCATGGCGGCCTTGAAGCCCTTGTAGCGCTCCCAGTCGCAATAGGCTTTCTTGACGACGATGCTGCCCTTGAGCAGCAGGCGCTCCAGCACACGCTTGATGTCGAACTTGTCGTAGTTGGCGTCGCGCACACCGAGGGCGACGTTCTCGAAGTCGCAAAACAGCGCCATGCTGATGTTGTCTTGGGGGAGGGCCATGTTGTTCTTTCTTGTGTTGGGTGGCTCGGGGGATGAGGCTCAGAGCAGGCCGGCATCGACGAGGTACTGACTGGGGCGGCGGCGCTCACACAGGAGAGTGAGGCGCTGGCGGGCACGCGTCATGCCCACATAAAGCAGGTTGCGATTGTCGGTGGTATTGCCGCCGATGGCGAATTCGCCTTTGTTGAGGCCCGGCATGATCACGTGGTCGAACTCCAGGCCCTTGGCGGCCTCGATGCTCGACAGCACCACGCAGTCCTTGCCGCGCATGCCTTGCTGGCGGATCTCGCGCTCGTTCATGGCGCGAAAGAACGAGGCCACGTTGTCGAAGGTGGCCGCCGAGGCGATCAGGCCCTGGATGTTGGCGCTGACCTGCTCGATGTCGCTGGTCTGCACCATCACGCGGGCGGCCAGGGTTTGGGGTGACAAGGCCTGCACGAAGCGCTCCAGCAGCACCTCGGTGGTGTTGACGCTGGCGATGCCGATGGCCGCTTCGATGCGGTGGCGTACCTGGGCGCTGGCATTGCGCAGGATCTGGTTGTTGAGGAACACGCCCACCAGTTCGGGGGTGTGGGCCACGCTCTTGATGGCCTCCAACTGGGCCTTGAGGCGGTCTTCCGGCGCGTCCTGGTCGCTCTCCACAAAGGAGCCCGCGAACATCAGCATCGCCTGCAGGATGCGCACTCGGGTGTCGATCTGCTCGATGCCGGCAAAGCTGTCTTGTGCACAGGCGATCAGGCCCCGCACGAACAGCACCTCCGGGCGCATCAGGTAGGTGTCGAAGCCGCTGGTGCGGTAGTCCACGCCCTTGTCGAGCAGGTGGTTCTCCAGCGCCACGGACTGGTGCGGCTGGCGCAGCAGGATGGCGACCTCCGACAGCGTGGACTGGGGTGCCAGGCCGACGCGTTGCCGGATGAGCTCCACGATGTGCCAGTTGGCCTCCTTGGGCTCGTCATGGGCGATCAGCTGGACATCGGTCTGGATGCTGCTGAGCGACTCGTACACCTTGTGGGACAGGCGGCTGACAGACGCGGCCAGCGTCGGCCCGAAGCGGTAGGAGGCGGTCAGTGGCAGGCGCTCGGCCGGGCCGATCTCGCGCTCGAAGGTGTCGGCCATGAAGCCGGCATCGGCACCGGCCACGGCATGGATCACCTGATCGCGGTCGCCCACGCCCACAAAGGCGGTCTGCGGGTTCTGGGCCAGCAGGTGCTGCAGCACCGTGAACATGGCGCGGTTGGTGTCGTGCATCTCGTCGACCAGCACCAGGTGCAGGCCCAAGGCCAGGGGCGGTGTCAGGTCGACAAAGGCATCCTCGCCGAGCAGCAGGTTGGCCAGGTCGTAGGTGGCGTCATGCGGGGCGCGGAAGGTGGGGTGGTCCGGGTGGCCGCCACGGCGGATGCCTTCGTAAGCCCAGAAGACACGCAGCGTGAGGTAGTCGTGGCCCAGCTCATCGGCCACGGTGGGTGTCAGCACCTTGTCGGCCGCTTCCATATTCCATTGCAGCGTGCCTTTGAGGCGGGCAAAGGCGTTGAGCAGGCTCTCGACCATGACCTCGCCATTGCCCTCCACCGCGAACTCGTCCGAGTGGCGCTCATCGGGGTTGAGCATCACGCGCTCGATGGCCTGCAGCACATAGGGCTTGAGCTGCTCGGGCTTGTCGTGGTGGTGCACATTGCCGCCTTCGATGTGCTGCAGGCGTGCGCGGCAGAAGTCATCGAAGGTGCGGATCTTGAGTCGATTGCGAACGGCCGTGGCCACGCCGATGCGCTCCAGCGCCTTCTTCATGGCCAGCACGGCCGCGTCGGTGTAGGTCAGGGCCAGGATGCGGTCAGGGTCGGCGCCGCGAGCCAGGGCCTGGGCCAGGCGCAGGGCCAGGGTGGTGGTCTTGGCTGCGCCCGCATTGGCCTCGACGATGACGCGCTTGTGCCGGCCCAGCTGGATGGCCCGTTGCTCGGCGGTGGGCACGATGCCCTTGGGGGTGAAGCCTTGTTCGTCGCTCATCGGTGTGGGCCTGTACGGCGCGCCTCAGTCGGCCTGCTCGGCGGCGGCATCGTCGTCGGCGCGGCGCCCGCTGCCCTTCTTGTTGCGGGCAGCCTTCTTGCGCTGGCGCTCGGCTTCGGCTTCGGCGGCCACCGCGGCCCATTGCTCGAATGCTTCAGGGGTCTCCAGCGTGATGCGGCCCAGGATGGCGCTGCGGAAATCGTTGAGCACGATCTCGGCGGCCTTTTGCAGGTTGACGCGCCCGCCCGTCATCACGGCACCGCGCTTGCGGCCAATCTCGGTCAGCAGCTCTTCATCGTGCAGGTTGGGTATCTGGTCTACGTTGTCGAGCTTGTAGCGTGCTGCCAGCAGCTGCGGGTAAGGGCCTTTGATGCTGGTCAGCAACTCCAGCGCCACCTCTTCTTCGTCATAGGCGTTGCGGCCCACGGCGCCACTGGCTGCGAGGTGGTAGCCGCCTTTTTCGATCGTGATCTTGGGCCACAGCATGCCGGGCGTGTCAAACAAGTAGAAGTCGTTGGCCAGGTTGATGCGCTGCTCGATCTTGGTGATGCCGGCCTCGTCGCCCGTCTTGGCGGCCTTCTTGCCCACCAGGGTGTTCATCAAGGTGGACTTGCCCACATTGGGGATGCCGCAGATCAGCACGCGCAGGGGCTTGTCCATGCCGTGGCGGTTGGGGGCGAGCTCGCGGCAAGCCTTGATCAGGCGCTGGGCCGGGGCGGTGTCGCCGGCGTCCAGCGCGATGGCCTGCGTGCCTTCCTGGGCGTTGTACCAGGCCAGCCAGGTGGCGGTGCGTTCGGGGTCGGCCACGTCCTGCTTGTTGAGGACCTTGAGCTTCTTGCGCGTGCCGGTCAACTCGGCCAGCATGGGGTTGGCGCTGGAGCCCGGCAGCCGCGCATCGAGCATCTCGATGACGACGTCGATCTCCTTCATGCGTTCGATGATGGCTTTCTTGGTCACGTTCATGTGACCGGGGAACCATTGGATGGCCATCGGCTTGTTCTCTTTCTGGTGCGAAATGGGGCGGCGCAGGTGCGAGGGTCAATTGTCCTTTGAATTGGGCTTGGATTTACGTCTGCTTCCTCGGGTGAATGAGCACCGGCCCGCGCGCGCCGTGATGTCAGAATCAGCGGCACGCACCAATCAGCCCCCATCAGGAGTCCAGTTTGAAGCCCCAGCGCCTTGTGCCTACACGCTCACCCATGTTGTTCAACGCACCGTTGACTGCACTGTTGGCCGCGCTGTCTTGCGCGCTATGGGCCGCCACCGCCCACGCCGAAGAAAAGCCCAAGTGGGAGCTGGGCCTGGGCGCCACCGGCCTGAGCCTGCCCGACTACCGCGGGTCGGACGAGTCGCATGTCTACGCCTTTCCCATCCCCTATGTGGTGTACCGGGGCGAGGTGCTCAAGGCCGACCGCGAGGGCGCCCGTGCCGAGCTGATCGACTTTGGCGACCAGGCCCACGTGGACCTGGGGCTCAATGGCAGCATCCCTGTGTCCAGCACGAAGAACACGGCGCGGCGGGGCATGCCCAGCCTGTCAGGCGCCATCGAAATCGGGCCGGCGCTGGAGGTGCATTTCTATCGGTCCGACAGCGATCAGGTGCGCCTGAAGATGCGCGTGCCCGTGACCTATGGCATCACGTTTGGCAGCAATGTGGGCACCGACGGTTGGCAGGCCAGCCCCAATTTGAACCTCGACATCCGCAGCGTGCTGGGTTTTCAGGGCTGGAACCTCACCATGCTGGGCGGGCCCATCTACGCAACCCGCCAGCGCCACGCTTACTTCTACGATGTGGCCCCTCAGTACGCCACGACCGATCGGGCGGCCTACCGCGCCACGGCGGGCTACTCGGGCGCGCAGTTCGTGGCCGGCCTGAGCAAGCGCTTTGACCGCATGTGGGTGGGCGCCTTCATGCGCTATGACAACCTCAATGGCGCTGTCTTCCGCGACAGCCCCTTGGTCAAGACGCGCAGCTACCTGGCCGGTGGGCTGGCCGTGGCCTGGGTGCTGGGGCAGTCCTCGGACATGGTCACGGTGGACTGAAAGCCTTCGGTCCAGGCGCGCACGATGGCGTCCACCTGGCGCGAATCCGTCAGGGTGCGGATCTGCGCAAATGCCTGTTCGGCTTCAGGATGACGCCGCCGCAGGTAGTGGAGCCACTGCTTCATGCGGCCGGCACGTGCACGCGGTTCGATTTGATCGAGCACGGTCTGCCAGAACACGGCCAGCAGCGGCAACAACTCGGCCCAGCCGGGGTCGCACAGGCCGGCAACCGGCCGCCCCTGGTCTGCCAGGATGGCCAGCGCCAGGCCCGGGTCGGCCACGATGCCGCGCCCCAGCATCAGGTCATCGCAGCCCGAGGCCTCGCGGCAACGACGGGCATCGTCGACCGACCAGATCTCGCCATTGGCCACGATGGGGATGGACACGGCCGCACGCACGTCGGCGATGCGGTCCCAGTAGGCGGGCGGCCTGTAGCCATGGGCCTTGGTGCGCGCATGCACCACGAGCTCGTCCGCCCCGGCTGACGCGATGGCGCGGGCACAATCCTCGGTCAGGCTGTCATCGTTGAAGCCCAGCCGCATCTTGGCCGACACCGGCATGCCGGCCGGCACGGCGCTGCGCACGGCGCGCACGATGCGGTGCACCAGCTCGGGCTCCTGCAGCAGCGCCGCGCCACCCCCGTGGCGGTTGACCACCCGGGCAGGGCAGCCGAAGTTCAGGTCGATGCCGGCAGGGCCCAGCTCGGCCAGTCGCGCGGCGTTCTCGGCCAGGCAGACAGGATCAGAGCCCAGCAATTGCGCGCGCACAGGCACCCCTGCTGGCGTGCGGCTGCCATGCCGCAGCTCCGGCACCACGCGCATGAAGGCGCGTGCCGGCAACAAGGTGTCGGTCACGCGGATGAACTCGGAGACGCAACGATCAATGCCGCCCACGCGGGTCAGGACATCGCGCAGCGCGAAGTCCAGCAAACCCTCCATGGGGGCCAGCAAGATGGCCATGTGGTTAATTAGGGAACAACCGGGGCGCCAGTGTACGGATTTGTTCGGCGCGGCGTTCACAATGCGCGATCACGGAACGCCAACCGCTTCACGAAAGACCTCGATGAGCACGACCGCGCCAGCCCGCAGCCCCATCCAGTCCGCCACGCGCAAATGGGAAGACCTGCCGGGCCCCAAGCCTTTGCCCTTCGTGGGCAGTGCCTTGCAACTCAAGCTCGATCAGATCCACCTCGATCTGGAGCGCTGGGCGCAGCAATATGGGCCGGTCTTCAAGGTGCGCCTGGGGGCCGTCGATGTGCTGGTGCTGCGCGATCACGAGGTCATCAACGCCGTGATGCGGGACCGACCGGAAGGCTTTCGCCGGCCCGCCAAGCTCGGTGAAATCGCGCGCGAAATGGGGCTCAAGCCTGGCGTCTTCAACGCAGAAGGCGCGCAGTGGTATGCCCAGCGCCGCATGGTGATGGCGGCGTTTTCGCCCAGCCATGTGCGGGCTTACTTCCCGCTGCTGCTGTCGGTGGCGCAGCGCCTGCATGGGCGTTGGCAGAACGCCGCCGTGGCTCACCAGCCCATCGACCTGCAGGCCGACCTGATGCGTTTCACGGTGGACGCCATCGCGGGTCTGGCCTTCGGTGCCGAGACCAACACGCTGGAGTCTGACGAAGACATCATCCAGCACCACCTGGACAAGATCTTTCCGGCCCTGTTTCGGCGCGTCAATTCGCTGCTGCCTTACTGGCGCTGGTTCAAGCTGGCGCGCGACCGGGATCTGGAGCGCAGCATCGAAGTGGTCAGCCAGGCCATTGATGGGTTCATCGCGCAGGCCCGTGCCCACATCCAGCAAGACCCCGCGCGTGTGGCGCAACCGACCAACCTGCTGGAGGCCATGATCGTGGCCGCCGACCAGCCCGACAGCGGCGTGAGCGACGCCGATGTGGCGGGCAATGTGATGACCATGCTGCTGGCTGGCGAGGACACCACGGCCAACACCCTGGCCTGGGCCATCCACCTCTTGCACCGCAACCCCGACACCCTGCGCCAGGCCCAAGAGGAGGCGCGGGCGGTGGTGGGGCCAGATCTGTCCCAGCTGACCATGGACCACATGGCGCAATTGCCTTACCTGGAGGCGGTGTGCCACGAAACCATGCGCCTCAAGCCGGTGGCGCCATTTCGTGTGGTGCAAGCCCTGCAGGACACCGTGGTGGCCGAGGTGGCCGTGCCGAAAGACACCATCGTCTGGGGCGTGTCCCGCCACGATGCGCTGGACGCAGCCCATTTCCCGGAGCCTGAAAAATTCCTGCCTGAGCGCTGGCTGCAGGCCGACGCGGCGGCGGCGAGCCATGCCAAGCGCGTGTCCACGCCTTTTGGGGCCGGCCCGCGCGTTTGCCCGGGGCGCTACCTGGCCCTGGTCGAGATGAAGTTGGCGCTGGCTACGCTGCTGAGCCAGTTCCGCATTGACGACGTGGCCACACCCGATGGCCAGGAGGCGCGCGAGCTCATGTCTTTCACCATGACGCCGGTGGGTCTGACCCTGAATTTGTCACCAAATTCACCCTGATCCGGGTCTCAAGAAGCGGGCGACGGGACCGATAAAAACCCATCCGCTTCCGAGTCCCTCGCCATGACGACCGCCACAGAGCCCAACAGCATTGACGACATCCTCAGGGAACTGGACAGGGCCAGAAAAAACGGGCCGCTGCACGACATCCTGATCCCCCCTTGTCCTCATCTGCTGACCCGGCTGCAACACGCCATGGCGCAGGCCGAGCCGGATCTCAACGAGGTGGCGCACATTGCCACCAGCGACGTGGCCATGTCGGCCGCCTTGCTGCGCACAGCCAACAGCCCCTTGTATGCCGTGGGCCAGCCCGCCCAGACCATCGGCCAGGCCATGAACCGCCTTGGCCTGGAGCAAACCGCGGCCGTGATGACCGGCTTTCTGGCGCAACGCGCCATCAAGGTCAGCTCCAAACAGTTGATGCGCTTCTGGGAGCGCTGCACCAAGCGTGCGTTGGCCATGTCCTTTATGGCTGGCAAGTTGCCGGGCGTGTCGGCCGATCTGGCGCACACCTATGGCCTGTTCTGCCATGTGGGCATGGCGGTGATGGCGCAAAGCCTGCGGGGCTACCTGAGCACCCTGGTCGAGGCCCATGCCCGCATCGACCGCTCCTTTGTCGAAACCGAGAACGCCAACCACCGGACCGACCATGCCGTGGTGGGCGCACTGGTGTCGCGCGTGTGGCGCCTGTCGCCCACGGTGACGGCGGCCATCCGGCTGCACCACGATCTGGAAGTCCTGGATGAAAGCCGTTCGCAGTCCGAGGTCAACACCCTGATTGCCATGGGACTGGTGGCGGACTACTTCATGCACCGCCACGAGGGCCTGGAGCATGACGTGGACTGGAAGAGCCACAGCGTGGCGTCCATGGCGTGGCTGCAGATCAGTGGCGATGAGCTGCTCGCCTGGGAAGAAGAGCTGCGAGAGATCTTCGAAGCGGCCTGATGGCGACCTGATTGGTCTGCGCGCCCCTGGGCTGACGCAACCCTTAACATTCACGCCTCGGCAAACGCCATTTCGGCAGTGAATCAAAGGGAGCCCCCACATGGCCGTATCCAGCTTGCTGGTACTGTTGGACGACATCACGCTCGTCCTGGATGACGTATCGGCCATGGCCAAAGTGGCCGCCAAGAAGACGGCCGGTGTGCTGGGCGATGACCTGGCCCTCAATGCACAGCAGGTATCGGGCATCCGCGCCGAACGCGAACTGCCCGTCGTGTGGGCCGTGGCCAAGGGCTCGGTGCGCAACAAGGTGATCCTGGTGCCCGCTGCCCTGGCCATCAGCGCCCTGGCGCCATGGGCCGTCACGCCCTTGTTGATGGCCGGCGGGGCCTATCTGTGTTTCGAGGGCGTCGAGAAGCTGGTGCACCCCTTCCTGCACAGCGACGACCACGAAGAGGAGGTCCACCGCGAGGCGCTGGCGCATGCCCTGGCCGATGCCGAGGTCGACATGGTGGCCTTCGAGAAGGACAAGATCGAAGGCGCCGTGCGCACCGACTTCATCCTGTCTGCCGAGATCGTGACGATCACCCTGGGCACGGTGGCCGAGGCCTCGCTGCTCAACCAGGTCGTGGTGCTCAGTGGCGTCTCACTGGTGGTGACGGTGGGTGTGTATGGCCTGGTGGCCGCCATCGTGAAGATGGATGACGTGGGCCTGTACCTCAGCCAGCAAGGCGGCCAAGGTGGCCTGGCGGCATCGCGCCGTCAACTGGGCCTGGGGTTGCTGGCCGCTGCGCCCGTGCTGATGCGGACCTTGTCTGTCGTGGGCACGGCTGCGATGTTCCTGGTGGGCGGTGGCATCTTGCTGCATGGCCTGCCCGGCGCCCACGGGCTCATGGACGCAGCCGAGCATGCCGCGCAGGGCGTGCCCATGGTGGGCGGGGTGCTGGCAAGCGTGGTGCCGGTGCTGCTCGATGGGCTTGTCGGTATCGCAGCTGGCGTCATCGTGCTGGCCGTGGTGAGCTTGGGGCAAAAGATCATGGGCCTTTTCAGGCGCGGTTGAGCAAGCGTGTCCGGAACGGAGTACAACGCGGCCACCCACTCGGTCACAACCGAGATCACAACCGAGATTCACAAAGAGGAAGCATCATGAGCCTGACCATGTACTCGGCCTTCATCCCCGTGGCCATTCGCACCCTTCACAACCTCTCAGCCATCCTGGCCAAAGGCGCGGCCCACTGCGAGGCCCGCAAGATCGATCCCCATGCCTTCCTGACGTCGCGCCTGTACCCGGACATGTTCCCGCTGGCCCGTCAGGTTCAGATCGTCAGCGACACGGCCAAGGGCGCGGCGGCGCGCCTGGCGGGCATCGAGATCCCTCGGTACGAAGACAACGAGACCACGTTTGCCGAACTGCAAGCCCGTCTGGACAAGACCGTGGCCTTCCTGCAGACCATCCAGCCCGCACAGATTGACGGCAAGGAAGACGCCGACATCGTGCTGAGCTTCCCCACGCGCACCTTCGAGTTCAAGGGCCAGGCTTACTTGACCGGCTGGGTGCTGCCCAATCTGTACTTCCACACCACGACCGCGTACAACCTGCTGCGCCACGGCGGGGTGGAGTTGGGCAAAGCTGACTACCTGGGCGGCGCTTGAGGCGCTTGACTTACTGGCCGTTCGTTTCTGAAGCGGTGGTGGTCGTGACGGGCAGCCACTTGCTCAGCGTGAGCGCCAGGGCATGCCGGTCAAACGGCTTGGTGAGGTAGTCGTCCATGCCGCGTGCCAGGCAGGCCTCGCGGTCGCCTGTCAGGGCGTGGGCGGTCAAGGCCACCACCGGGGTGCGTGCGCGGGCTGTCTCTTCGGCCTCGATGGCCCGCATCAGTCCCACGGCTTCGTAGCCGTCCATCACGGGCATTTCACAGTCCATGAGGACCACGTCGAAGGTGTGCGCCTTGAACAGTTCCACGGCCACCTCGCCGTTGCGGGCCAGCTGGCAGGTCACGCCCAGGCTTTCCAGCGTCATCGAGGCAATGAAGGCATTGACCTCGTTGTCTTCGACCAGCAGCACCTCGCCGCTCAGCTGGAAGCCGGCATCATGCGGGGGCAGGGTGTCATGAAAGCCGCTGTCCTGGCCGCTGGCATCGGTGGGCGACAGGGCTTCGCGGCTGAAGGGTAAGGTCAACTCGATCTGGAAGGACGTGCCCACACCGATCACGCTGTTGACCTGGATGCGCCCGCCCATTTCGTCGATGATCTGCTTGCAGATGGCCAGCCCCAGCCCCGTGCCACCAAAACTGCGCTTGCTGCCTGACTCCACCTGGTAGAAGGGCTGGAACAGGCTGCTCAGTGCGTCATCCGGGATGCCCATGCCCGTGTCGGATACATCGATGGTCAGCCGGGCCATCTCGGCATCCAGCGGCCGGACCGTGGCGCTCACCACCACATCACCTTGCTGGGTGAACTTGACGGCGTTGCTGACCAGATTGAGCAGCACCTGCCGCAACTTGCCTTCATCGGCCGACAAGGTCCGGACGTCATCGGGGATGTCGACCACATGGCCGCGGATGCCGATGCCTTTTTGCTCGGCCGTGGCCTGGAAGGCCTGACAGGCGCTGACGATGGTGTCGCGCGGGTCGAAAGGCGCGGGCGTCAGGCGGATCTTCTGGGCGTCGAGCTTGGCAAAGTCCAGAATTTCGTTGAGGACCTGCAGCAGGTTCTTGGCCGAATCCCTTGCTGACTTGATGAACAGCCGATCCCGCTGGGACAGGGTTTCATCATTGAGCATGCTCAAGGCGCCGATGACCCCGTTCATCGGTGTGCGGATTTCGTGGCTCATATTGGCCAGGAAAGCCGATTTGGCGCGGTTGGCTGCTTCGGCCTGGTTCTTCATCTGCCGCAACTCGGCAATGTGGTTCTTGCGCTTGGATTGCAGAAACAGTTTGCGCTCGCGCAGCAGGGAGAAGCGGTAAAGCAGGAAACCCAGGGCATTGGCCGCGGTGATGTGCACGATCATCCGCTGGTAGGCCGGCAAATCGAGCCGGGTCTGCGCGCCAAAAGCCAGGGCGCCGGCGCCAATACCCACAGCCAGCAATACCGTGGCCACCGCGCCCATGCGGGCAAAACCATATGTCAGGAAGGTGCCGAATACGGCCGAGGATGTCAGGCTCCAGTAAACCGCCATGGGTTGGTTGGCGACATGCCCTTGAAAGGCAATGAAGTCATTGAGCAGCATGACAGAGCCAACCACCAGGGCATAGCTGACCGAATAGTGATCCTTGAAAAAGCGCTTGAAATAATGGGCTGAGATCCCGAATATCAACAGGAATCCGGAAACACCCAGGCGTGCCATTTGAACCACATGATCAAGCGCACGCGCGCCAGAAATGAGGTCAACCAGAACGAACACCAGAAAGTAAATGGCGCTGACGAGCGAGGCCACAAACAGGAAACTGACACCATAGGAGCGGTACGCTGCCATGAAATCAGCTTCGAGGCTTTGATTGGCAAAGCCTCTGTTTCCCAGAGATCTCGAGATGCGCTGCATGAAGTGATCACTCAAAGTCAAACTGCCAGAAGACTTGAAGCCAGGAAAGGCCAGCTATTGTTGACCACGATTAACCTGGGCGACGCACAAGCGGCAATTTATGTTTTAGCGACCTTGGATGTCAAGCATTTAATAACCCTGTAACCAACGCCTTATCCGGTTTTTGGCAAGGGGCAGCGATTCGAGAAACAGGGGTGATAAGGCGCCGGGAAACCGATCGGCAATCTGTCAGACCGCCCGGTGCGTCTGCGCATCGGTTTGGCACAGATGCTGGTAGGCCATCTCGAAATCAATGCCGATATCGGGGTGCCAGATCTTGGCCAGGAAAGGATAGAAGGGCCAGTTCACGGCGCGCCAGGTACTGTCGGCCGTGGCAACCTCCATGAAATACAGTTTGTGCGGCACGTTGTTGACGTCTGGCAGCAAAAGCTCCTTGCCATTGAGCGCATCCTGGAATTGCATGGCCCTGTACATCCGGTCGACAGGGTGGCGGGCCGTGATCAGGACGATATCCATGCCGCAGTGAAAGCTCACCTCGTATATGGCCTTGATCAGTGCCGGGGTGGTCATGCGGCCCTCCGGGCCATTGCAAACTGTCAGCCGGCGAGCTTCCAGCAAATACCGGTTGCGAAAGGGCTCCGGCAATTTGGTTTCATGTTCGATGCTCAAGGCCCTGGCCACATTGGTGACCAGTCGAATGGAACCCAGTAAATGCCCCGTGCTCTTGCTTTCTGCGATGAGCAGGAGGGCGTCGTCCCGCAGGTCGTCGGGTTCGGCTTGCTCCAGCTTTTTGGCCATTTCCGGCAAATGCCGACCATATGCGCGCGATCGCAGCTCCAGTATGCGATCCAAGTCTTCGTGTGGGTTCGCGATGCGCACCCGAAACGGCAGCTCTTCGCATTTTTCAAATGCGACGCCGTAAGGGTGGCTTATGCGTGCTGTCGGTTTAGGCATATCCAACACCTGTCCACTTCCAATGACAACTGAACCCGCTCCACCGATACAGCAAGGGTGGATACGTGGTCTCATGGGACGGAATCAAGACACTGACAGCCGGTGTCCGGACGGGTGCTCAGGCTGTGAACCCTGGCCTCCATACTGATCCCACGAGTGTGGAAAGCATGAAGGATTCAAGTGAAAAAGGCCACCTCGTTTGAAGCGCGAGATGGCCCGTTCCCCTTATTCAGGTGTGGTAAGAAAGTGAAACAAACGCGGGGTGTTTAAGGGCTTGTCTCAACCCTGCAAGGCGTCGTGCAAGGCCACCATTTCCTGGGTCAGTTTGTGGCGCTGGTCCAGGTGGATCATGGGCTTGGCCTGCTGGTGAGACTCCTTGATCTTGACCGATGCGCTGAGGTAGGGCTGCAAGACGGGCAGGCCTTCATCGATCAATTCCTGCACCAGTTTCTGGGGCAGGGATGCACGCGGCTGGAACTGGTTGACTACGATGCCCGAGACCTTGAGGTCCTCGTTGTGATCGGCCTGGATCTCCTGCACGTTGTCCAGCAGGTTGTAGAGCGCGCGGCGCGAGAAGTCGTCGCAGTCAAAGGGGATCAGGCAGCCTTGCGCGGCGATCAGGGCCGAGCGCGTGTAGAAGTTCAGCGCGGGCGGGGTATCGATGTAGATGCGGTCGAACTCGTCGGCCAGATCGGCCAGGGCATCGCGCAGCTTGTAGATCTTGTAGCGCGATTCCAGCTTGGCGTGGAGCTCGTCCAGGCTGGGGTGCGAGGGCATCAGGCGCAGGTTTTCCCAAGGGGTCTCGACCGTGTAGTCATCGGCGCGTTTGGGGCGTGCGCTGAACTTCAGGGTCTGGTCGAAGAACTCGGCGGCGCTGATGTCGGCGTCTTCTTGCGGGCCACCCAGCAGGTAGTGCGTGGAGTTGCCTTGCGGGTCCAGATCAACGACCAGGGTGCGCAGACCCTGGCTGGCGCTGATGGCCGCGAGGTTGCAGGTGATGGTGGACTTGCCGACGCCACCTTTCTGGTTGAACACGACATAGCGCATGGCTGTGGACCTTCCTTGGACGCGTTGATGATGGCGACACGGGTGCCGCCTTGGCGTCTATTGTGCACCGCAACAATGCTGGTTCGCGCTTGACCCCGCCTGTGCTCAACGATGTCGGCTGGCGCGTTTGCTGCCTTCGTCGATTTGCTGGACTTCCAGCAACACCGGCAGATCGTGGCGTGTGCCGTCGGCGAGCACCACCGTGCCTTCGACGTGGTGCAGTTTGTCGGACGAGCGTGGCAGTTTGTCGTCGGACAGCAGTTGCAATTCGTGGACGCGGCGTGGGCGCGGCCTCATGTTGACGTCATCGGGCAGCATCACGCACAGGGGCTTGCGCAGCTTGAGGATGACCACAGTTTGTGTCTTGCCGCGTGGGGTGCGCCAGTCGTCGCTGGCCGGGCTTTTGCGCCGCTGGCGGTGGACCTCACCCGCAACGGCGACCGGGTCGCGCTCATAGACGCATTGCTCGGCTCGCTCGGCATGGGCCTGCGTGGCCGCCAGCAGGTTGAGCAGCAAGCAGGCTGCCAGCGGGGCAGCCGCAACGATGTATGGCCTCACGGCGTGACTCCCGTTATTGAATGATGAACATTCAAGTCTAGGAGCCGGTGCCTGTGAGGGCATCCCCCTGTGAAGGGGTGATGTGGCGGATCAGCGACCGGCTTCGGGCAACTCGATCTTGACTTCGAGCACTTCGAGGTTGTCCTGGCGCTCCATCGACACCTTGATGTCATCTGGATTGATGGACACGTACTTCGAAATGACCGCGACCAGTTCGCGTTGCAGATCGGGCAGGTAGTTGGGGCTGGGGTTGCGACCCGAGCGCTCGTGCGCCAGGATCAGTTGCAGCCGCTCCTTGGCCACCGTGGCGGTCTGCTTCTTTTCGCCGAGGAAGAAGGACAGGAATCCCATGGTCTTACTTGCCTCCGAACAGGCGCTTGAAGAATCCAGGCTTTTCAGCTTCGATGAAGCGCAGCGGTTTGTCCTGGCCCAGGAAACGGTCGATCACATCCGAGTAGGCCTCGGCCACGTCGGTGCCCTTCATGTGGATCGCGGGGATGCCCTGGTTGGAGGCGTTCAGCACGGTCTCCGATTCGGGGATCACGCCGATCAGCTTGACGCGCAGGATCTCGTGCACGTCGTCCAGCGACAGCATCTGGCCGCCTTCGACGCGATTGGGGTTGTAGCGCGTGATCAGCAGGTGCTCCTTGATCGGGTCGGCACCGTCTTGCGCGCGCTTGGTCTTGCTGTTGAGCATGCCCAGGATGCGGTCGGAGTCACGCACCA
>Ga0265327_10000480_pt1 | contig 70378 bp, 64 predicted proteins | sample 41621metaG_FD_202089 | JGI IMG/M metagenome (GOLD analysis project Ga0265327, IMG submission 202089) | Rhizosphere microbial communities from Carex aquatilis grown in University of Washington, Seatle, WA, United States - 4-16-21 metaG | ecosystem: Host-associated > Plants > Roots > Rhizosphere...
CAATGTGCAGTGCATCCTGGGCTCCGCTGCCAGCAACCCAAAACAAGGCAAAGTACAGGGCCAATGCCGCTGGCGTCGACAGGTAAAGCGCCAAGTCTAGAAAAAATGGGTGGCGATAAGGCTCTTCAAGAATGTCATGCGGAAAAATCTGGTCCAGACTGCTCACGAGAGCAACCCAAGCGAAGCCCGGTAGCCAAAGCCAGATGCCCCCAAAGAGCATCAAACCGGAGACCAAGAGGCCCACAAGGGGAATAGAATAAAAACGCAAGTAATGGAGCATGATTTTCTCCTTTCAATAGGCAATGAATCAACAGTGGATCAGCGAGGTCCAAGTCAGGGTGGCGAGAAGCACTTATTCACGGTTGGACTGGTCGGTGAACTTGTCAAAGAAAATTCGCTCGGGCAGCAACCCAAGCTCGGTCAGTTTGAGCGACAGCGGCATCAATCATCGGTGGAGGGCCACATAAATAGGCTTGGCTGTGGCCGCGAACGTTGCCATGCACCAAGGTGTCGCTGAGCATGTCGGTGACCCAGCCACGGGCACCACGCCACTGGTTGTCGAGCGGTTCTTCCGACAACACGGGAATGAAAACAAAAGGTGCTTACCATTTTCTTTTCAAGGCACCAATTTGCGTTTGGTAGTAGAGTCGGGTTGCTGGCGTGCTCCATCAGCAGTGACACTGGGCGATTGGACGCCCCGATCTGAACCGCCCCTTCAAGCAAGGCCATCAATGGTGCCAAACCGCTGCCACCGGCCACGCAGATCATGGCGCTTGAACTGCCGCGTAAATGAAAATCGCCAAGGCTGGCATGGATGCCAACGCGTTGCTTTAATGAGATGGGCGTCAGCAACCAATTCGGCATTTGGCCTTGTGGCACCTGCCTGACAAAGTATGAGAGGTGCTGGGTTCCTCCGCCTGCGGGGGCTGCGTGCGCAAATGAATAGCAACGCGCCAGGATATCGGGGCCATCTGTGCGCAACGCCTTGATCGACACGTGTTGACCAGGAGAATAGCTGATAGGGGTGTCCAGCAAAAAATGCACTTCGGCGATGTGCTGCGTCAACCAGGTTTGCTGGGTCAATACACCTTGTGTGTGCTGTCGATCAAGGGATTTTTTCGGCAAGGCAATGTGCACGTCTTTGAGCGGGACGCTTTGACACGCAAGGATGTGATTGCTTAAAACATCCTCTTTGGGCGGCAGGTAAGACTTGTCCGTCAACTCGCGGACCTTGCCTGACACCAACTGGCACTTGCAGGCTGCGCAGCCCCCCACCTTGCAACTGTGGGGAAAGTCAAAGCCATGCCGCAATGCGCCATTGAGCACCGTTTCGTTTTTGTTCAAGACAAGCGGTGCGTGCTCGTCAATCGACAATGTGCACGTGTATGACTTTCCCCACTCAAACATCCTGAGCCCTTCACTCTGATCGAAACCCCATCGAGATCGATTGAGGAATTCTAGGAATTTGGATTGATGGGATAAATGGGTTAAATGGGATGTTTTATCCTGCAGCTGGGATAGTTGAAGGGGATTTACCTAATAAGTCCGCCCTGAACAATTGCCTCAAGCAGCCGCCAATGGAACCAGGCTGCACCGTGTCCCATTAGATCGGTCCAGCCTGGCCAACATTGAAGCCCGCAAATAGGCAACAAAAAGCCTCAGCAGGCTCAGCAGCAGGCGGATGTTGTGCCCGGCGCCGCACAGCACGGCGTGCAGCGCATCACCCAGCGCGCCCTTGAGCGGGTTGCGGTCAAGCCTGCCGTCGCTCTTCATGTGCCCGATGGTCGGCTCGATGGCGCTGCGTCGTTTGATCATTGCCTTCATCGTGCGCGTCACGCCTCGTCGCTGGCCCGATCTGAGGATCTGCACGCCCTCAACATCGGCACCCTTGTAGCCCTTGTCCACCATCACAGTGCGGGGTCGCTGGTTGGCCACGATGCTGACTTGCTCGATGGTTTCATCCAGCGTGTGCCCGTCATACGGATTACCAGGCATGGAGCGCATCCCCACCACCAGGCCCTCTTTGAGCGTGGTGGCCACCGTGACCTTCACACCGAACTCGTAGGGGTTGCCTTGCCCTTGGAGATGCATTCAACTTCTGGCGCATACAGGGCTTACAGCTTGTTTTTGTCTTTGGTCTTTTGCGTGAGGATGCGGCCCACGCGATGCAGCAGGTCCTGGCCCTTGGCCTGCACCTGCTCAGGCAGCTTGGCCAGTTGGCGTTGCACGTCACGCTGCACGCGGCCCACGCGTGTGCGCAGCGTCTTGATGGCGCCGCGCATGCGCTTGTACTGTTTGGCATGCGCATAGCGGCCCACCTGCGCGGCCAGGCGGGGCGCCTCGCGGTTGTAGTTCTGGCGCAGGCTCAGGCCGTTGTCCTGCGCGAACTTGACCATGTGTTGGCGGCTGCGCTCCAGCAAGCGGCTATCGGTCGGATAGGCAATCGCCTTGGGCATCACCGTGGTGTCCACGATCACCTTGTCCAGGCTGGCGCGCTTGATCAGGCCTGCGGTGCGTGCTGCTTCGATGGTCACGGCCAATAGCAGCTCTACGCCTTCTTCGCCAATGCGCTTGCGCCAGCGCGTCAGGCTCGACGGGTCTATGGGCAGCTCGGTTTGCAGATAGGTCTCGCCGGTGAAGAACTGCCAGTAGGGATTCTCTAGCCAGGTGTTGATCACCATCTCGTCGGACGCATCGTTGGCGTGCTGCAGGTAAAGCAAACCGGCCACCAGCCGGGGCGGTAATGCAGGGCGCCCACGGCCAGAGGTGAAGTGGCCTGCGAAGTGGTGTTCGATCAACGCCCAGTCCATCAATCCGGCCAGCCGAATCAGTGGGTGCTTCATGTTGAGCAGCTCGTCCAGGCGAGGACGGAACATCTCGGCGGTCTGAGCGGTGCGGGTGTGGGGCTTCATGGCTGCAGAATTTGCAAGAAAGCGCGGGGCCGATATTTGTTTCCTTGCAAATATCAATGCCAACCTGGTGGCGACTTGGTTGAGGAAGCGCGAGGCCGCACGGGCCGATGTGGTCGACGTCGGCGCAGATCCCGTGGCAGCAGCCTTCATTGCGGTGCCGATGGCAGCGGTGGCGCATGAGCCAGCTCAGCCCACCCAGCCCTGCGCGCCACCAATGACGCTGCAGGCTCGACTACCCAATGGCGTCTCGCTTGAACTGCAAGGCACTGATGCACAGCACATCGCCACGCTCATCGAGTCACTGGGGAGGCTGCGGTGTTCCGCCTCGACGAAGGGCTGACTGTCTATTTGCACCGTGCCCCCATTGACTTTCGTGCGGGCATCAACAGTCTGGCCGTGATGGCGGAGCAAGCGCTGGGGCTCGATCCGTTTGCCAAGGCGGTGTACTGACTCAAAAGCCTGCTGAAAGGCATATGCCGATGCGCTGTCGATGGCATTCATGGCTTGAGGTCGTGCCATTCGATGCAGGCCACCGCCGCTTCTCGATGAAGCTTGACAAGGGCGTAAAAACTTCTTTATTGCGCATAGATTGACCTCACCCCTTGTCGACGTTCTTCACGATATGGTCAGCGATGTAAGTTGCCAGCGCATACACAGTGATCTGAGGATTCACAATGATCGACGTTGGAAACAGGCTTGCGTCGGTGACATACAAGCCCTTTACTTCATGACTCTCGCCATAAGGCCCGACAACAGACGTACGCGGGTCCGCACCCATGCGACAAGTTCCCTGTGGATGATAGGAAACCATACGAAGGGTGTGAGGGCCGACTTGGATGGCATCTACCTTGGCATCAAGATCATCGCCACGTTCAATCACACCGGGCACGACAGTCGGCAGGTAGACACGCTTGGCGCCACTGGCCAAATGCACTTTTGCAGCGGCCTTGATCGCAGCTTTTAAGGCAAGTGCGTCAATGTCAGCCACTTGATAGTCGATTTGCTTAGTCTGCTGGTTCCACCGGACCTCTCCTACGTTGTGGTCATGCATCAGTGTGATGATGGCAGCCATCTTCTTGGCCTTGGACATAAAGTCCATGAATGGTTGACCCAAGCCGGGTTGCAAGGCAGTCGCCATCTCGACAGGTCCACCACCACCGCACTCCAGCAAGAAGCCTCCTTTTGAAGGATGTTGCCACTCGTCGATATAGATGCCCAAGAGAGCGCCGCGCCAGACGTGAATGTCATCGTCATACTCGCCGACGATTCCGGTGGAGGGATGGCAAGCGAAATTTTTGCCAAGTTGGCCCGAACCATTGGCAAGCTTCGAAGCCTGCAAAAGCAAAGGTGTCTGGACGGCCCCGGCAGCCAAGACCACAGTGCGCGCCTTAACCACCATTTCCGCCTTTCGCTTTCCGCTCGCGGGATCAATCACTGCGGCTTGCACGCCTGTGGCCCGTCCATTTTCTGCCAGCACTCGGGTGACACATGTATCGGCATAGATTTTCGCGCCGTGCGCGACCGCCCAAGGCAGATATGTCACCAGCATGGATTGCTTGCGATCACTGGCACAACCTGACAAACAATGCCCAGTCGTTGCGCAGCCACGGATGTTGCGCGCCATTGGCTTCCAGGAAATACCGAGTTTCTTACACCCGTCGCGCAGGACGTTGGAGTTGCGGTTGATCTCATACTCGGTATTCACATGCACCCCAAGATGATCTTCCACCTTATTGAAATAGGGCTCCAGCGCCTGAGGGGTTAGATTGCTTAGTCCATGCAGCTTGTGCCAATCTTCGAGGATGTAGCTTGGCGTGCGAAAGGCGGCACATGCGTTCACCACAGTGGAGCCACCCACGCAGCGCCCTTGTAATATCAGCATATCGCCGATAGCATTGGTCTGGGTTCCTTGGTCTTGATATAGCTGAAGCATGGCCTTGCTCAAGTCCTCAGTGAACTCACTGGACGGCACATAGGGGCCAGCTTCCAGCACGATCACAGACCTGCCAGCCCTTGCTAGCTCATAGGCTGCAACCGCACCGCCTGCGCCAGACCCGACGACGACCACATCGACCGCCAGTTCAATGCGAGCTGAAATAGTGTCTTTGGCCTGTGTCACATTGAGTCCGTGCTGCGGCACCGTTTCCTCGCTCATGTTCGGCACTTTCATTTGGATTATTCAGGCAGCGCTTGATTGCCGAGCGCAGGGATGCCACGGCGCTTGGTCACAGGGCCATCGTATTCAATAGGCGCCCAGGTGGCTTCATCCATCCAATAAGAGACTTGCGTCAACTTGGTGAGCGCAAAGGCAATGGCCCGTTTCAGCATCAGGCTGGAGCCTAGCCAATTTTGTAAATACAACAGGGCCACACGGTCTGGCAAGTCAATAAAGCGAGCCCAATGCCCCGCCACAGCAGCATTGTCAAAAAGATCAATACCAACGCAAAGATCCTTCCTCTCCTGCGCAGACAAGCTGCCCAGCAAAGCATCCACGTGCGCCGCCACGGGTACTATGGCAAGCGAACTCAGCCCAGTGCCCTCGGTAGGCAGTAGAATTTGCGCCAAGCGACTCATCACCTGATACTGAGAGGCGCTCATCCACAATAGCCCTGCAGGCAGCGACAAGCTGTCGCGCGGTGAACGCCGAAGCCATGCTGCGCCACCTACGGCTACTGCAGCCACGCCCGCGGACAGCCGCAGACTTGTTCGCAGAAAGCCTCTGCGCGACAACGGCGAATAAGCCGCCTCGACCTCCTGAACCGCATCCACAAGTGGCCGCATGTCGTTCATGCAACCTCCCGTATTTGTGATTGCCAATACGGCGCTCTCAGGACATGCTTAAGAATCTTCCCCGCGCCAGACAGCGGCAACTCAGTTCGTATTTCAACGCTACGGGGGCACTTATATCCGCCGAGGTGTGTTCTGCAGAGTTCAATGATCTCATCCGGAGACACCGTAGCCCCAGACTTAGGCATGACCACTGCATGCACCGACTCACCCCACTGCTCACTTGGAACACCGATCACAGCGACAGCTGCGACAGCCGGATGGCGCGCAATCACGTTTTCCACTTCAGTGCAGTAGACATTTTCGCCGCCAGAAATGATCATGTCCTTCAATCGATCAACAATGAACACAAACCCATGCTCATTTATGCGTGCAACGTCGCCGGTGTGCATCCAGCCATCACGCAAGGCCGCGGAAGTCTCCTTCGGCCGGTTCCAGTAGCCCTGCATCACGGCTGGGCTGCATACCAAGAGTTCCCCGCTCTCCCCGATCGGCACGTCCTCATCAAAGGCGTTGACCACGCGTAACGACACACCAGGCAAGGCTCTTCCTGCGGAGCGTAAGAGGCCGGCGACACGCCCATCCGGCGTGTGATAGGCCGCAGGTAAGGTAGAAACGCCTGCAGACAACTCCGTCATGCCGTAGCCTTGAACAAAGCTCGCACGCGGAAATACCTCAAATGCGCGGTCAAGAAGCGCCTCTGCAATGGGTGACCCGCCATAGCCAATGATGCTCACGCTATTGAAGTTATAGGACTTCACCTCCGGGTGATCAACCAGCATTTGAAGCATTACCGGTACGGCAAAGAACATCGACACCTTATGTTGTGCAACGGCCTCACAGACACCAAGCGGTGAGAAAAACGGCAAGATCACCATTTGGCAGCTGCTCATCAACGCGCGCATCAAAAAAGACAACCCGGCCAAATGAAAGAGGGGTGCGCACATGAGCAACACGTTGCTTTCATCCACGGGCAAATCCGCCTGCGAGATAAGTGCGTTTGTAAATAGGGCAGCGTGACTTAGCATGACCCCTTTGGGCTGACCTGTCGTCCCGCCCGTGTAGAACACGCCCGCCAAATCTTCATCGCCACGTCGCGCATCAGGCACAGGCCCGTTCTCCTTTATCAGGGCCTCAGCACCCAAGGCCCTTTCATTTGACTCAGCAGCATCAAGCTGAATACAAGTCTGCAGACTCTGAGACTGCTGACGAAGCATGGGGAGCATCCCCATGAAAGCTTGATCAACAAACAACACACGCGTGTCGCAGTCGTCTAGCGAGTACGCGATTTCGCTGGGAGCCCAGCGTATATTGATCGGGTTCAACACTGCACCAGCCCACCACACAGCAAACATCGCCTCGACGAATCGTTCGCTATTGAGTGCAAGCAGGCCGACACGGTCACCCGGTTTGACTCCCAGAGCCTGTAATGCAGCAGCCAACCTGGCTACTCGACGCGACATCTCTTTGTAGCTGATTTCCCTACTCTCACAAAAGATAACGGGCTGAACTCCCCGCCGCTGCGTAGCTCGGAGCATGAGTTGGGTAAGGTAATACTTTGTTGTCATGTTGTCTCTCAGTTAGGGGCGTCCAGCAAAAAAGCACTTCCGGGATGTCGTGCGTCAGCCAGGTTATTCCCACCCAAACAACCTGACTCCTTCACTCTGATCGAAACCTCATCTAGATCGATTCAGGAATTCTAGGAATTTGGATTGATGAGATAAACGGTTTAAATGGGATGCTTTATCTCGCCATCGGGATGATTGCGAGGGGTTTAACTAGGGAAGGTCTGCATAAACCACCTGGACATGTGCTTGGCGCCAGCCTGATTGCCTGAGACCATTGAGCCAATGAAGCAGAGCAGCCTTGGATTGGGAACTTCGACGAAGCGCACGCGGCGTCGCGAGTTCCTCGACGAGATGGACCGGGTGGTGCCGTGGTCCGACCTGGTGGCACAGATTGCGCCGTTCATGCCCGAGGGCAAGCGCGGCCGCCCGCCATTCCCGGTGGAATCGCTGCTGCGCATCCACTTCTGCATGTATGGACCCGACGCCTTTTGCAAGCCCCTCTCGTCTGATGATCAACGGTCTGCACACATGTATTCGGCTTGCTTGTTGGGCAACGCATGTGCGAGCCCGCAGCCTTGATGAGATCCGCGCGTTCCGTCCTTAGCAGCAGTTCGGCCTGATCGCTCGGCCCAGAGGAAGTACAGGATCACGGAACGCTGGTCTAACCGGTTGTGTCATCACATTTGAGAAGCGTCGCAAAACCAGGACTGGGTGTTGGCCGCTTGTTGCCGGCCAGGAATCATGCTGGAGAGTGTTCTGCTATGCCACCACCATTGAAGGGCGGTAGCTCTCAGGTCCACTCAGGACGGATTGAATGATCCGCGCATTCTTGTTCGCCAGCGCTACTGTGGCGCGGTTGTATCCGCGTCGGGCAATCAGTTCTTGCAGCCACACGCTGCGTGCGTCTTTGCGGCAGGCGACCCGGATCAGGACCGAGCGCGCGCCGTGGATCAACAGCGTTCGCAAGTAGGCATCTCCGCGTTTGCTGATGCCGAGCAGGCGTGACTTTCCGCCTGACGAGTGCTGCTGTGGGACGAGCCCAATCCAGGCGGCCAGATGACGACCGTTCTTGAATGCCTTGGCATCGCCGACCGCAGCCACCATCGCGGTGGCGGTCATCGTCCCAACGCCGGGGATGGCTGCGATCTTCTGGCACAGCGCGGACTGTGTCATGACTGCTTCAAGCCAGTCTTCCGTCTGGGCGATCTGGGCTTCGATAGCGCGGAACCCATCCAACACCATCCGAAGCAACGTCTGGCAGCGACTGGTCAACTCGCCTTGTGCCGCCTCAAGGATTTCGGGAACGGACTTCTTGAACGCTGCAGGAGACCGCGCCACCGCGAATCCTCTTTCAGCGAGCAGCCCTCGCACCTGGTTGATGAGGGCGGTGCGCTGGTGCACGAGTAAATCGCGCGTGCGGTGGATGGCCTGGATGTCTTGCTGCTCAACTGACTTCACTGGCACGAAGTGCATGCTCGGACGGCATGCTGCCTCGACAATCGCCTCTGCATCGTTGCGATCGTTCTTGTTTGTCTTGACGAAGGGTTTGACGTAATGAGGGCTGATCAGCCTGACCTCGATACCAATTGCCTGGAACTGCCTTGCCCAGTGGTGAGCGGAGCTGCAGGCCTCCATCGCGATGATGCGCGGCTGTAGCTGTCGGATCGACTCCATCAATTCAGGTCGACTGACCTTGGCTCGGTGCAGCGCATGACCGCGCCGATCGGCCCCGTGTAGTTGGAACACGCGCTTGGCCAGGTCGATGCCCAGAATGTCAACGTTCATGATGAACCTCCGGAAGCGGCAAGTTGTGAAGGATGACCAGTTTCCGACGAAGGTGGCGTCGGGTCCATCTCAGTAGCAGTGGTTCACGCTGAGCGACCCGGCGATGGAAGAAGCGCTGCACGACATGCCTCTGTTCCGTGACTTCGCTGGCTTGGGTGGCTGGGATGACCGACTGCCTGACGAGAGCACCATCCTGCGCTTCCGTCATGTGCTGGAGAAGCGCAAACTGGCCGAGCGAATCCTGGCAACCGTCAACCTGCTGCTGGGCGCCAAGGGCCTGATGCTTCGCAGCGGCACGGTGGTCGATGCCACGCTGATCTCGGCGCCGAGTTCGACCAAGAACGCCAGCGGTGAGCGCGACCCGGAGATGCATCAAAGCAAGAAGGGCCAGCAGTGGTTCTTCGGCATGAAGGCGCACATTGGTGTGGATGCCGATTCTGGCCTGGTGCACAGCGTGCAAGGCACGGCGGCCAACGTCAATGACGTGACCCAGGCGCACAAGCTGCTGCACGGCGAAGAAGCTGATGCATTTGCTGATGCGGGCTACCAGGGTGCACATAAACGACCAGAGGCCAAGGGTGCCGTGCAATGGCATGTGGCCATGCGGCCGGGCAAGCGCAAGGCGCTGGATTTGACGGACCCAGCGCAAGCCATCACCGACAAGATTGAGCGCGTCAAGGCGAGCATCCGTGCCAAGGTCGAGCATCCGTTTCGGGTCATCAAAAAGCAGTTTGGCCATGTGAAGGTGCGCTACCGAGGGCTGGCCAAGAACACTGCGCAGCTCAAGACCTTGCTCATGCTCAGCAACCTGTGGATGGTGCGGGGCAAACTGATGGCGGACGTGGCATGAGTGCGCCAGAAATCCAGATTGCAGCGGATTTTGCAAGGCCTGCGCACTGTTTGACGTCGGATTGGCAACCCATCCGGCGCCACCGCAATGCGCCCGCAGAAATCGCTGAAGCCAACACTCCTCCAAGCGCCTCGCAAACGAGTTGTTCAGACCATCCCTAGTCTTACTGTGTCATAAATATGGCATCATGTATTCGTCTCAATTCTTCTCGTGAGGGACGATGCGTGCGAGTGAGCGGTTTGACCAGTACATGGCGCATTTGTCGCAGGGGCTGGGGCACGCAGATCGCCATGCAGGGCTCAAGGGCTATTGCACGGGTTTGATGCTGCCGCTGGCGCGCAAAAGTGTGGAGCCGATGGCCGCCAGGGTGGATCCGCTGCATGCCAGCGCCAGACACCAAGCCCTGCATCACTTCGTCGCCAAGGCCGAATGGTCCGATGCCGAGGTGCTGCGCCGGGTGTGCCAGTGGGTTGTGCCACACATGGATTTCAGCCGAGGGGGCTGGTGGATCATTGATGACACGGGCTTTCCCAAGAAAGGCGTGCACTCGGTGGGCGTGGCTCGCCAATACTGCGGCATGCTGGGCAAGCAGGACAACTGCCAAGTGGCGGTGAGCGTCTCACTGGCATGTGACCAGGGCAGCATTCCTGTGGCCTGGCAGCTTTACCTACCCGAGGACTGGGCGCAAGACGCGGCGCGTCGCAAGCGAGCTGGCGTGCCAGAGTCGCTGGGCTTTGCCACCAAAACACAGATCGCCTTGCAGCAGTTGCAGACCCTGCTGAGCGAGGGCGCGCCGCGTCACTGCGTGCTGGCCGATGCCGGCTACGGCGTGGACACCGGGTTCCGACAGACGCTCAGCGACCTGGGCTTGCCGTACGCCGTGGGCGTCACCTCCGCAGTCGTAGTCTGGCCCCCTGGTGTGGAGCCATTGCCCCCCGAGCCCTATAGCGGCAAGGGCAGCCCCCCTGTGATGCCACGGCGCACCGCTGAGTTGCAGCCGATGAGTGTCAAGGCCCTTGCTTTGTCCTTGCCGCAGCAGTCGTTCCAGACGATCAGTTGGCGCGAGGGCACCAACGAGCCACTGATTGGCAGATTTGCGGGTTCGCCATGCAGGCGGCAACGCCGGCAAGGCGCGTCTGCGCCCACAGGAGTGGTTACTCATCGAGTGGCCAACGGACCAAGCCGAACCGGTCAAGTATATCCTGTCGCCCCTGCCCGAAAGCACGCCCCTCAACGACTTGGTCAGCGCCGCCTACCAGCGATGGCGCATCGAGCGTGACTACCAGGACCTGAAGCAGGACTTCGGACTTGGGCACTACGAGGGGCGTGGCTGGCGAGGATTCCACCACCATGCGAGCTTGGCCATAGCGGCCTATGCGTTCTTGATGGCCGAGCGACTCATTGCCGACAAACCCGTCGGCGGCAAAAAAAACTTCGCCGAGCGCCAAGTGCCTGCCCTTCCAGAGGATTACATCCCCAGGGGCAGTCCTGCGCGCGCAGCGGCACGTGGCCCGCTCGATCACGACGCTGCGCCATCAACTCAGCTACGCGCTGCTCGCACGCCTCGGCCAGTGTCCTTGCTGCGGCCGCGCAAGCAAAAGACTACTCTTGTGACACAGTAAGACTAAAGCACTTTCAATCACGGACTGCTCATACACAGATTTTGTAATACTTTACAGTCTGTACTGCCGATGCAACAACTGGCGGCGATATCCCCCTGACATAGCCCGCATTCACCCGTGACCATGCTGCACCCGAGCCCTAATCTGTACTCACGCGCTCACCCGAGCAAATGCCGACTCAGAGAACAGAGGTACGCACCATGCTCACCGCTGCACCGCCCGGATTTCAGGACTCTCGACACACCGCAACAGTGGAATCCCAGCCGTCCGACGTCATCGAAACGCGGCTGTGGCTGGAAGAACATCTCTGGCTTTATGGCGTACTCAAGTCCGATCACAACGTCGGCCCGATCTTTCGATTTCCTGACCTGATCAGTGCCTGTGTCTCCCTGATCTTCTCCACCCCCGACGCGGCAAGGCAGGTCTTCGGCTTCCTCGGCACTGACCTCGTGACCCGCTCGCCCAATACGCCCCGTCGCCGGGAAGCCATGTGGCGACCGCAGTACGACCTGCTCCTTGAGTTGCAGCGCTCACCCGCCAACCGGCACCCCAACCCGAAGTTCCAACTCGACCACTTGACCACCGCCTGCGTGGCGCTGTGTCAGCTGGCGGATGAGACAGGTGCCCACGTCCTGCAACAAGCTCGGGTCAACATGGCCCAGCGCTTCCGCCCAGAGCACGCCACACAGACCCGCTGACGCCATCGGCCACCCAGCGCTCTGACCAGCACATGGCATGAAGAATCTCCAAGCGATTCACGTGCCCTGACCACGCCACGGCCGTCCAACCACGGCTGCCCTGACCAAGGCCTTGATCGGCACCGTGCCGGTCTCACCCCGTCCGTCCCGCAGTGCAACGTGCATTGGCGGCCACATCGGTCTTGTTGGGAGTGCGCCATGCAATGTGGTCACTTGCCTGGATGTCTTGCGCTGCTGAGCTTGCCGGTACATGCCTTGGCTTGCTGGGACGAGGCGGCGCAACGTTATGGCGTTTCATCGCAGCTGCTTTATGCCGTTGCCAAGGTCGAGTCGCACCTCAATCCCAAAGCGCTCAACCTCAGCCACCTCCAACGCACGGGCAGCTACGACATCGGGCTGATGCAGATCAACAGCTCGAACCTGACTGCGTTGGCGCGGTTCAGCATCTCCGAGAGCGACCTGTACAGCCCTTGCACGAACATCCATGTGGGCGCCTGGCTGCTCGCTCAAACCCTGGCCAGGCAAGGCCTGAACTGGGACGGGGTAGGCGCCTACAACGCCGCCTGCACCCAACTCAAGGGTGACGCCTGCCAGAACGCACGAAGGCGATACGCCTGGAAGGTCTATCGGCAATTGCCCGCCTCGGCAATCCAGTCCTCGCAGGCAACCGCAGTACGGCAGCAAGAGCGCGCAGACGCAAAGCCGCCCCTGTTCATCCTTGCAGCTCGGGTGTCGCCATGACGCGCGTACAGGACGTCGCCATGACCAGCGCCTCGGCAGCGGTGATTTTGTTTGCCTTCTCGTCTTGCACCTTGCCCGCCAAGCAGGGCCCTGCAACCGCGACACCGCAAGTCAAGCCGAACGCTTCACACATCGCTCAGATTGATCATGGCCGTAACGCGCATTTTGCTCAATGCGTCGAGCCCGCCTGCCCCATCACCACGCCCAAAACACTGGCCGTGGCCAATGCACAGCCACAGCCTTCGATGCAAGGCAAGGCGCGCGCCCTTAAATCCGTCGAGCCAGCTGAAGTGACCAAGCCTGCCCCGCTGCGCAAGCCTCAGGTGCTGGTCCTGGAGTTTACAACCGACAGTGCGGTGCTGACACCCGCACACCGGACCTTGCTGAACAACGCAGCCAGAGCCCTGGGACGTGCCGAGCGTGTGCTCATCGTAGGACGCACCGACAACGTCGGCCCCGATGCGCCCAATCAGGCCATTGCGCTGGCGCGGGCTGGTGCTGTGCGAGATCACATCAAGCGCATCAGTCCAGCACGACCCAATGACATCCGCATCGATGCCAGAGGCTTGTGCTGCTACGTCGCCAGCAACGACACACCCGAGGGCCGTGCCCGCAATCGTCGCGTGGAGGTCGTGTTCACAGCCTCATCCGAGGGGGTGCCATGACACGCCAATGGCTCTCTCCCGTGAGCTCTATTGCCCACCGCATCCCTTTCCTGAAACGTGCCCGCACGTTCGCAGGATCGCCCCCGCCTGCGTCAGGCCTTGACGCGCAACCCAGCCAGGAGATTCCCATGCGCACAGCCATCATCCACCCCTTCACCCCTGCTCGCCCCTCTGTCCAGTTGGACGGGCAGCAAAGCCACCCATTCAGTGCCCGAGTCACCGACAAGCCCACACACAAGCGCTGGCGTGTGGCCTTGGCGCTGGCCATGCTCGCCCTGGGCTTGGGCCTGTCCATGCCCGGCTTCGCCCTTGACCTGGTGGCGTTCACTGGCATCACCGGGCCGCTGACATCCGCCCTCGCCCAGATTTCCGCGCTGGGCCCCAGCGTCAAGGCCCTGGTCGGCTTCGTCGGTTTCGTGGTCGCCCTGATCTCGCTGTCGGCCCTGCGCAATTTTGGGCCGGTGCTGTTTTACGTGGGCCTGGCCATCTTCGGTGCGGTGGGCCTGGTGATCGCGGGCGCCATCATGGGCGCGGTCGTCTGAGCTCAGCTCAAACCTGCAGGAGCCTGACATGCAAGCCGACACCTACATCCCCCGTCGCCTGGATGACCCCTGGAAGATCGGCTTCTGGGACATCGATGTGGCCGCCCCGGTGATCTTCTTTTTCTTCGTCGGCTACCTGTCGGGCACCAAGCTGGCCTTTGCGGCCTGCGCAGGTGCGGGGATCTTCCTGTCGCGCTGGATCGCCCGCATCAAGGCTGACAAGCACCAGGCCTTCGCGATGCACTGGCTGTACTGGCACCTGCCGCCCAGCCCCATGACCGCGATGCGCGCCACCCCGCCCTCGCACATCCGCCGCATGGTCGGCTGAGTCTGGAGCACGCCATGGACTTCGAGCGACTCAACAGCGACATCAAGGAGATGCGCCGCCGCAACCGCAGCCTGGGGCTCGCGGTGGGCGTGCTGGCTTCGGGTCATGTTGTGGCGTTGCTTGTCATCCTCAATCTGATCGGCACGGTGCGCACGGTGGTCGTGCCACCCACGATCGACAAGACCTTCTGGGTCAGCCGCGACAAGGCCAGTGGCGAATACCTGGAGCAGATGGGTGGCTTCATGGCCTGGCTGGTGCTGGACGTCACGCCCTCATCGATCGACTGGAAGAAAAACATCCTCCTCGGCTATGTGGAGCCCGACCAGTACGGCGCACTCAAGACCCGGCAGGAGGTCGAGGCCGAAAGGCTCAAACGCATCAACGCCAGCACGATGTTCATGCCCCAGCAGTTGGTGCCCAGCGAAGACAAGCAAAGCGTCGTGGTGCGTGGCCGACTGCGCACCCTGGTCAATGGCTTTGAGACCGCCAACGACCTCAAGGCCTACCTGATCGAGTTCAGTTTCAACGGGGCACGCATGCACCTCAAGACCTTCAAGGAGGTTCCCAATGCGAGCTGACTTCAAACCACGCCAGCAGCCCGCTGCGGCGCTGGCAAGCCTGCTGCTTACCACGGTGACAGCCGCTGGGATGGCAACGGCACCAAGCCCCGTCAGGGCGCTCCAGTTGGTCGAAGCCCGCGACGGTGTTTCCGTTGAAGCCATGGTGTCGATCAAGGAACCCACACGCATCCGCATCGATGGCGCACCCATCACCGATGTGTTCGGCAACATCTATTCGAGCAACTGTGCCAACGTGGCAGCCGCCGCCCCCTTGACCAACTCCCTGGCCAATGGCGCCCCTCTCCCCGGCACCAACAGCCAGAACAGTCCGGCCATCAACCCCACGGGTGAATTGGTCCTCGAATGCGACAAGGACAAGGGCGAGGTCTACATCCGCCCCGTGGGCAAGTCCAGCAAGCCCATCAACCTGTTTGTCTCCAGCACCCAGGCCACCTACACGCTGCTGCTGCATCGCTCGGACACCCCGGCAGACACCATCGTCATCCGGGATCCCAGTGCCAGGCTGCTGAAGCCGGGCAACACAAACCCAAGTCCGTCGGGCATGTCATTGGGTACATCGGCCAACCACATCCGAGCCATGAAGGCTTTGCTGGTGGCCATGGCCTCGGACCGGGTGCCTCCCGACGTGCGGGTCGAGGAGGTCAACCGCCCCGTCCCCCTGTGGCTCGAAGCGAGGCTGTCCCTGATGCGCCGCTATGAAGGGCGAGGCCTGATCGGCGAGAAATACCTGCTTCAAAACATCAGCCCGACCTTGATGGTGCTGGCCGAGCAGGAGTTCGACCGCGATGGCGACCAGGTCATGGGCGTGTCCATCGAGAACCACAACCTGCAACCCGGAGAGACCACGAATGTGTTCGTGATCCGGCAGGAGGCCATGCGATGAACACGCCTTTCGACCAAGCAGCCAACGGCCGTGTCACCGGGTTGTCAGACCGCATCAAAGGAGCCATGGGTAGTGCACTTCAACGACTGTCGCCACGGCAGCGCCAGTACGTCACCCTGGCAGCCATCCTGGTATGTGGTGTCGGCCTGCTGTGGTTGATTTTCGCCCTCACCGACACGCGCTCGCCCACCACAGACGCCAAAAACAACGGCAGCGCGCAGCCTGCCACGGTCACCAACATCGGTGTGATGCCGCCGGGGCAACAGGTCAACCCGGTAGACCAATGGGTGGGCACCGCAGGGCGCAAGCTGGCGCAATACGAGAACGAGCGCGATGAGCAGACCCGGCTCAACAAGGACAGGCAGACATTCGAGGCCCGCACCATGCAGCGCTTTGCCGAACTGGAGCAAAAACTCACCTCGGCCAGCCAGGCTGCCAGCATGCCCTCGGCACCCAACACTGCGGCGGCGTCAAGCACGTCCGCTCCCCCAACGATGCCACCGGCATCCAGCCTGCCCCTTCCACCAGCCCCGGCATCCACCGCGCCGGCTCCGGCAAAGCTTCCGGGACAGAGCGTCAACATCCCCCCACCGTTGCCGCCCGGCACATCGCCCGCAGGCACCGTGCCCCTCGGTGATCCAGGCATGGCACCGCAAGACATGCCTCTCAATGCCCCGGTGTTGACCCGCGTTTCTCTGGTGGACCGTGAAACGGCCAAGGCCACTGCAACAGGCGCCACTGCAAGCACCACAAACAATGCCACGCCCGGATCACCATCAACGGCCGACACCCGCACCGTCTCAACCTTCCTGCCCGTCAGCTTCACGCGCGGCACCCTGCTTGGTGGCCTGGATGCACCCACGGGTGGGCAGGCTCAATCCAACCCGCATCCTGTCCTGATCCGGCTCTCGGACAACTCCGTCCTGCCCAACCGTTTTCGGGGGGAATACCGCGATTGCTTCGTGATCGCCGCAGGCTACGGCGACATCAGCTCGGAGCGAGCCTATCTGCGCACCGAGAACCTGTCCTGTGTCCGCCCGGACGGCGCCACGCTGGAAGTCAAGATCCAGGGCAGCGTCTATGGCGAAGACGGCAAGGTGGGCATGCGCGGGCGGCTGGTCACCAAACAAGGCCAGATGCTGGCCAATGCACTGCTGGCAGGCGTGGTCAGTGGCATCGGCCAGGGCCTGGCGACTTCATCGACCACCTACAGCACCTCGGCCCTGGGCACGATCGCCAGCAACGGTGGCAGCGGCAGTGACGCCTACCGCGCAGGCATCGGCACCGGTGTCGGCAAGGCCCTGGACCGCCTGGCCCAGTACTACATCAAGCTCGCCGAGAACACGTTTCCGGTGATTGAAATCGATGCCAGCCGCGAAGTCGATGTGGTGATCACCAAGGGCGTGCGCATCGACGTGCCCATGTCAGCCAACACGTACACCAGTACCAGCGGCACCCCCTCCAGCACGCTGGCGCGCTCGGCTGAGCCCGCCCCCGAAGACCGCTACCTGAAAGCCGCCAATGACGACAACTACTGACATGCGCCCGCCTCTGCGAGGCAGGCTCCAGGCCGTGACGTTGATCTGGGCTCTGCTCACGATGCTGGTCGATGGCATCGCCTGGGCAGGCGCCCCGCCATCGGAAGAGGCCCGCATCCTGGCCGCACTCAGGAAGGCCAACCCCAGCACGCGCTTCACCCAGGTACTGCGTTCGCCCATTGGCGGGCTGTACGAAGTCTGGATGAACGGGAACGTGGCCTATGTGTCGGCCCGCCAGCCGCGCTACTTCGTGTTCGGCCATGTCTTTGACACACAGACCATGACCGACATCACCGGGCCACGGCTGGCCCTGGCGGCCAGAACGGGCTCGACGGCGTCCAACTCACCTACCCCACCAGCCCCCACATCCGCGACCTCATCCATCGCCTTCGATCAGCTGCCCCTGGCAGACGCCATCAAGACCGTGCGGGGCAACGGCCAGCGGCAGATCGCCGTGTTCAGCGACCCGGGCTGCGGCTACTGCAAGCAACTGGAGCCGGAGCTAGCCCGGATCGACAACGTCACGGTCTACACCTTCATGCTGCCCTTTCAGGGTGAGGCCAAGCCCATCGCCCTCTGGTGCGCCCCGGACCGGGCTCAAGCCTGGCAGCGCTACATGGTGCAGGGCGATGCCTCCGTGATCAATGCCCCTGGGCGATGCGATCACCCCGTGGCCCGCAACCTGGCTTTGGCGCAGCGCCTTGGTGTTCAAGCCACGCCCACTCTGATCTGGGCAGATGGCAGCCGCACCGAAGGCTACGTCGATCACCAGGTGATCCAGGCGCGCCTGAAACCGGCCACCTCGGAGGTTCAACCATGAACGCCCACGGTCACCTCACTGCCCGAGCCCACCCCGTGCGCCCCATCTGGCTTCTGGGTTGCTTGCTGCTGAGCTTGTCGGGCTGCATGAACCTCTCCGGCCTGAGCGGCAGCTCCGATTACGCCTGCAAAGCCCCGGACGGGGTGACTTGCACTTCGGTATCGGGCACCTATGCCAACGCCGTGCAGGACAACTTGCCCGCCCAGGTGGCCAAGCGCCGCATGGCCGCCAAATCCAATGGCGAGCCAGGCACCAATCCCGCGCCCGGGTCGCCACAGCCTCGCCTTGCGCCAGCGCGGGCATCCGCCAAAGCCACTGTCCCGCCCGTGGCGCAGCCCCCCAGCCTGGCGCAGCCACTGCGCTCATCGGCCCGGATCCTGAGGCTGTGGTTCAAGCCCTGGGAAGACGCCGACCGCGACCTCTATGACCAGGGCTATGTCTATGTCCAGATCGATGCGGGTCAGTGGCTGATCGACCACGCACAGCGCCAGATCCGCGACGCCTATGCACCCGTACGACCTCCGATGGGCGCCCCCGTCAAACCCGCCACGCCAGAACCGAGCACCTCGCCTGGGCGGCCCGTTGGCCAGCAGCGCTCGTCTCCATACACCCCGGACAACTCCGAAAGTCCTGACATCGGCCCCTTGCTACAGCCCACCGACAGCCTTGCCCCCAGCAACTGAACGCTCTCAAAGGTTGCACCATGCCTAACCCCTCAGCCACAGCCACTTCAACAGTCACGACAGCAGCCAGCGTCGCCATGGACGCGGCTCACGCCGTGCGCAGGCCCGCACGCCCGGGCCTGTTCGAAGCCATGGGACTGGGCGCGCCGCCAGACACCCCGGCAGAGCAATTCGCTGCGTGGCTGCCCTACTCTGCGTACCTCGCCGATGAAAAGATCTTCGTCAATCGCGATGGCCTGGGCTTCATGCTGGAGGTCATGCCGCAGTCAGGCGCAGATGAACGCATGGCCGAGGTGCTGATCTCGCTGTACGCCAACTGCCCGACGAGCGCGGGCATTCAGTTCCACCTGTTCGCATCACCTCACGTGCGCGGTCAGTTGCGCCGCTACGCCAACTTGCGAGTGGAAGACGAAGACCAGGCTGACAAGGCCAAACACTGGGGGAGACCTGCCCGCAACGACAACCTCTTCCACACCCTGGCCCGCCAACGCGTGGGCCACCTGCTGCGCGGCGCGCAATCCTCGCTGACCTCGGGCTTTCACTACACGATCCGGGACTTCCGCCTGATGCTCAGCGTCACCCTGCCTGGTGACGCCCAGGACATGAGCAAGCGCGAGGAGGTGATGGCCCAGCGCGAGTCCATGGCCTCCACGCTGCGTTCGGCCTCCCTGCCCAACCGTGTCTGCGACGCCGCTGACCTGATCAACTGGTGCGCCCTGTTCACCAACCCTGACCGCATCTCGCAGACCGACGCGCCAGACCTGCACTACGACGACGGGCGCGAATTGCGCGACCAGATCATCGACTTCGACACCATCCAGGATCCCACCCCCAGTGGCCTTCGCCTGTGGAAGGAGACCGGATCGGACGAACTGGAGGCGCGCTTTTACTCCATCAAATCCTTCCCTGAGCGCTTCGCCCTTTGGCAGATGGGCTCGCTGATCGGCGACCTGATGCAGCCCGCTCTGCAGTACAGCGCGCCCTTCTTGCTGACCATGGGCGTGCATGTGCTCGACCCCAATGCCACCAAGGCCACGGTCACCGCCAACCATGTGCGCGCCACGCAGAACGCCAAAAGCAAGATGGCCGACGTGATGCCGGACGTGGGCAAGAAGCTGCAGGACTGGACCGCCGCAGCCCAGGCCATCGACACCGGTGGCAGCCTGGTCAGCCTGTACCACCAGTTGGCCATCTTCTCGCCACCACGCAAGGCGGTGGCGGCCCACGAAGCAGCCAACGCCATCTGGCGTGGCCGGGGCTTTCAGCTCAACGCCGACGTTTACATGCACCGCCAGGCGATGCTGGCCAGCCTGCCCATGACCCTGACGCCACGCTTCCATGGCGATCTGGCCAAGATGCGCCGCGTCTCGCGCAAGACCATGGCCAACGCCATCCACCTGGCGCCCCTGATCGCCGAGTGGCGCGGCACACGCACACCCGCCCTGGTGTTCGGTGGGCGCCGTGGACAGTTGATGACCCTGGACATCTTCGACAACGACCTGGGCAACTACAACTTCGCCATCATCGGCGCACCGGGTTCGGGCAAGTCGGTGCTGATGAACGAGATGGCCTGGTCCTACCGCGCCATCGACGCCAAGGTCTGGATGCTGGACCTGGGCCGCTCCTTCGAGAAACTGTGCCGCAAGGCCAAGGGCACCTACATCGAGTTCCGCCCCGATGTGGACATCTGCCTGAACCCCTTCACCAACATCGTTGACATCCACGAGGACATCGACATGCTGGTGCCGGCCATCTCCAAGATGTGCTCCATGCAGCACACGCTGGAAGAGGTGCAGTACAAGGCCATCTCGGCCATGGTGCTCAAGCTGTTCGCCGAGCACGGCAACGACCTGACCATCACGGCGCTGCGCGAGGCATTCAAGACCGGCAACATCGAAGCCCTGGGCCTGGTCAACGACCAGCGCATCAAGGACCTGGCCGTGATGCTCAACCCCTACACCCGAGGCGGCCAGTACGAGCGCTTCTTCGAGGGGCCCAGCAACGTCGATTTCAGCAACGACTTCATCGTCATCGAAAACGAGGAACTCAAGCGCCGCCCCGACCTGCACGCCGTCGTCAACATCCTGCTGCTGCACCAGATCACCGGCGAGATGTACCTCAGCCGCAACCGGCGCAAGGTGCTGTTCATTGATGAGCTCAAGCAGCAACTGGGCGACATCGGGGCCGATGACCCCGTCAAGGCCGCTGTGATCGAAGAAGCGGCCCGCCGGGCCCGCAAATACGGCGGGGCCTTGGGCACGGCAACTCAGAGCGCTGACGACTTCTATGGCTCGGCCCAGATGGAAGCCGCGTTCAACTGCTCGGACTGGGTGTTTCTGTTGCGCCAGAAGCCCGAATCCATCGAGATGCTGGACCGCAAGGGCCGCCTGACCATGGATGAGCCCAAGAAGCGCTTGTTGAACTCACTGAGGACCGAGGCGGGCGTGTACTCCGAGCTGTACATCTCCTCCCCGGTGGGCGAAGGCGTGGCACGCAACATCCTGGATCCAGCCACACACCTGCTGTTTTCCAACAAGCTGGAGGACAACGCGCCCATCGACGAGCTGCGTGCGCAAGGCCTGAGCATCGATGCCGCCATCACCGAACTGCTGCGGCGCCGGGGGCACACCGTATGAAAGCCCCTGATTTCATCCCTGCCCTGGTGCAACTGCTGCTCACCCTGATCGTGGTCGCTGCCGCCTTGCTGCTCTATGACCGCACGGTGGTCCGCCCAGCGCTGCGCATCGGCATGGTCGATGTGGCCGAGGTGTACCGGCAAAAGGAAGCCGAGTTCACACAACTGCTCACCAAGGCGGGCTCGGAAGACGATCGGCAAAAAGCCATGCTGATGGCACGCACGTTCGCCCAACGCCTGCCCATTGCGCTGGAGGAATTGCCCCGCGACTGCGCATGCCTGGTGATGCTCAAAGGCGCTGTCGCGGGGCCGACACCCCATACCGTGGATCTGACGGCCCAGTTGCGCCAGAAAGTGGGGATGCCATGACCTTGCAGATCGTCCGCATCCCGCCGCCCTTGCCATGGCATGTGCGCCGCTATCGCCAAGCCCGGCAATCCTGTTCCGAGCAACTGGCCCACATGCGTCGCCGCTGGTACCTCTACCTCCCCGTGTTCGCCATCTGGGCGCTGGCCTATGTCCGGCTGTTCCTGGATCCCACCCCGCGCCTGCCCATTGTCTTCAACTGGACGCCCAGCCTGCCTTACCGCGTGGCCTATCGGGTGACCTGTACACAGTCTGCGCCGCCCACCTTGCACCGTGGCGACTACATCCTGTTTGCCTTCGCTGGCGATGCGCAGCAGCTCTACCCGGGCCTGCGCGGTCAGCCCTTCTTCAAGATGGTCAGGGGCCTGCCTGGTGACACCGTCACTGTCCAAGACCGCAGGGTGTTGATCAACGGCGAGGCGGTGGGGCATGCCAAGTCTCAGACCTTTGACCACCGCGCGCTTGATCCCATTCAGCCCACGGTGATCCCACCGGGCAGCTACTACGTCCAGGGCAGCAGCCCCGACAGCTTTGATTCGCGCTACCGCAGCAGCGGTCTGGTTCGTGCCGAACAAGTCATCGGGCTTGTCCGGCCCCTGTTCTGAGGAGCATGACATGCAAGCCTGTCCAAGCCACCTCCAGCAACACGGCAATGGCCGCAATGACGTGCGCCACTCGGCGCCTCGCTTGATCCTGTGCATCTGGATCGCTGGCTTGGCATCTGCAGCCCACGTTCAGGCCCAGACCACGACCAAGCGGCCGGCCCAGCAACTGGCCGAAAGTCGCGCCCACAGCAGCCCCGTCACTCAAAGCACCAGCACGCCTGCGTCCACGCCAGACGACGTGCCACTGGAGGACTACCTGGCACTGCTGGCGCAAATCTCGCCTGCCGCCCGCGACGGCGCCCAGGCCTATTTGCAGGCGTTCGCGCAACGCTGCGGGCGCCCCCTCACTGCACTGGAGTTGCGCAAGGCCATTGCCCAGGGCAGCGGTGACCCTGTCCTCATGGCCATGGTCAGTGCCAGCCACCCCAACCAATTGCCGCAGCGTGACGCCCTGCTGAACCAACTCTCTCAACGCATCCGTTGCGACGGTCAGGGTCAGCCATGAAACCCAGGGGCCCACATGTGATGGTGATGGCCTGCCTGCTGAGCATGGCATGCGCAGGTGTCGGCTCATGCGCTTGGGGCGTGGACCTGGGCAGCATCGGTCCAACCTACCCGATCAGCGAAGCCAACCTGCTGGACTTCATCACGCAACGCCTGCGAGAAAAACAAGCCAGTGGTGAACTGGCTCGACTGCAGGAGCAAGCCCGTGAGCGCGGCATTCAAGCCGTGCGCCAGCCACAGCCTGTGGCAGGGCTGCGCACCACACAACAACCGCGCACCTACTACTTCGATCCCAGCTTCACCCTGGATCGCAACATCCTGGATCCCCAGGGGCACTTGATGTTTGCCGCTGGCTCGCGCCACAACCCGCTGGACGTGGTGTCCCTGTCCAGACACCTGCTGTTCTTCGACGCCCGTGATGCACGGCAGGTGAGGCGTGCACGGGAGTTGATCCAGCGCTACCGGGGCCAGGTCAAGGCAATCCTGACCGCTGGATCCTATCTGGACCTGATGAAAGCCTGGCGCACGCCGGTTTACTACGACCAGCAAGGCGTGCTGACTCGGCGCCTGGGCATCGCACAGGTGCCCGCCCTGGTCTCTCAGGAAGGCAAGCGACTGCGCGTGGATGAGTTGGAGGTGACGCCATGACCCGGACCACGCCAAACGCCAGATTGCGCCCATCGTGGGATCACATCGCGGCGATCCTGTTGATTTGCTGGCTGGCCATGACCAGCCCGCACAGCCACGCGGCGGGCATTGCGACCTGCACCGGCAAGTTCCCAAACCCCGTCACAGACATCTGCTGGAGCTGCATCCTGCCCATCAGCCTGGGCAGCATCCCCATCGCCAACTTTGGCGGCCAGGAAGACATTGCCAACCCGGGCAGCCCTGTGTGCAGTTGCGGCGTGAACCCGGTCATCGGTTTGTCGATCGGCTTTTGGGAACCGGCTCGCCATGTCGAAGTGGTGCGCAAACCGTTCTGCCTGACCTCACTGGGCGGCATCGATCTGAACCCAGGCCTGCCTGCCCCGGAGGCCGCACGCTTCACCCACGCTGAAGGCGACGGCGATGGCGGCAGCTTCTACCAGGCCCATTTCTATGTGAACCCGATGCTCTATTGGCTGGAGGTCGTGACCGACTTCCCCTGCCTGGAAAAGGGCGGCTTCGATCTGGCCTACCTCACCGAGGTCGATCCGCTGTGGAACGACGACGAGTTGACCCTGATCCTCAACCCCGATGCGGTGCTGTTCGCCAACCCCATCGCGATTGCCGCTTGCGCCGCCGATTGCGTGGCCGCCTCACTGGGCTTTGGCATCAAGGAATTGTTCTGGTGTGCCGGATGCCAGGGCGGCATTTACCCACTGGATGGCCAGGTGCCCTACCACCTGGGCGGTGTTCGCACAGCCGTTCTGCTGGCCCAGCGCCTGACCGCCAAGATGCACCGCGAGTTGATCGCATGGGGGTGGCATGGCACGCCCGGCCTGTGTGGCCCCTACTTCGAGCCCGTCATGGACAAGACGGCCTACAAGACACAACTCACCTACCCCATCCCCAACACCGAAAAGGACGGCGGCAGGTGCTGCCAGCCTTTCGGGCGCAGCACGGTGATCTGGGGGGCCGGCAAGGAGTACCCCGTGCGCGGTGAAGACTTCGCCTTCATGTTGTTTCGCAAAAGGAACTGCTGTGTCGGCTTCTGACTTTCATCAACCTTCACGCTGGGGCTTCGGTCTTGGCCTGTCCATGCTGCTTGCGCTGAACGCGCAGGCCCAGACCACACCGGTCATCACCGAAGCAGACATGGCTCGGGCCAGGCGCGCGCAACCCACCATCACGGACCAGGACATCGAACGTGCTCGGAAAACGCACGGCGTGCCCAGCGCCGCAGACTTGGAACGTGTGCCCAACACAGCGGGACCAAGAATTGATGCGCTCCCGCAGCCCCAAGCCAAAGCGCCTGTGGACCTCGAAGCGCTGTCCAAAGCCTACGCCCTGCAGATGAAAACCGCCCAGCCTCCCGGCACCGGGGTGGGCAAGGACATGAGTGGTGGCCCGATCCTGATGGTGTTCATCAGCCTGTCGATGCCCGAGGCCACGCTCAAGAGACTGGTCAGCCAAGCGGCACGTGCCAAGGCATCCCTGCTGATCAGAGGCCTGCTCAATGGCTCCCTGCGCGACACACTCACGCGAACACAGGCATTGTTGGCGGGTCAGTCGGTGGCCTTCCAGATCGATCCGCAAGCCTTCGAGCGCTACGCCATCACACAGGTGCCCAGTTTTGTGCTGGTGCGTGAGGGCGCTGACAGCACGCCCTGTGGTGATGGCGGCCGAGGTAGTTGTGCGCCTCCCAATGACTATGTCCGCCTGGCCGGAGACGTGAGCCTGGACTACGCCCTGGGACACATCCAGCACCGTACCCCCTGTTTCAGTAAGAACGCCAGTGCCTTCATCCAACGGCTCAAGGGTTAGGGATCGTCATGCTGCGCCGATTCGTCACCTGCTTCACCCTCTGGTGCTTCGTCACGACGCAGACGATGGCCCTGGCTGGGCCACACGAAGAAGGCACCGCCGCTGGTCAAGCGGCCAACCCGGTGATTCGGGGCACGGTCAGCGCCCCCAATGCAACGGCCAATGTGCCGGGATACACCCGCACGCCCGCTGAGGCGGCCTACTACGGCCAACCCAGTCTGTCAGGCCCGGCCAACGCGCGCCTCACCGCCTGCACCGGCACGCCCGATGACCCGGTGTGCCAGGCCCAACGCGGCGCGCTCAACTCGGCCAACACGCCACGCACAGCCATTTCGCCTTACGACCCCGCTGTCATGGGTGCACGCGATATCGCAGCCAACCCGACACTGGCCCTTGGCAGTCTCTCCTCGTATTACAGCGGGTGCGCCACCGCCGACATCACCACGCCAGCAGGCGCGGTCACCAAACAGTGCCAGCGCTACAACGGCGTGGGCAACTACGCCACCCGGCGGGATCTGACGGTGCAAGTCGAACTCGTCCCCAGTTGCACCGCTGGCGACTGGTTTGCGCATGGTCAGGCCAATCGCAATGGTGCCGACTACATGGTGGCCGAGGCCCAGTGCCGCATCCGCACCGACCAGTTGCAGCAATTTCGCTTCTATGCGGCTGGAGGCAATGGGGCCTGCATCGGGTGGCAGAACCTGGAATTGGCCAGCACGCCAGCCACCCAACCTACATTCGTCACCGACCTCTCACCACACTGGGGTGGCCATTGCTGGCGCCCCTTCAAGGTGGTCATGATGCCTGGATCCGGCTGCTCATCTGGCCAGTGCAACTACAACTTCCAGTTCGGCACGCCGGTCTATGCCTGCCCAACCGGCACCGTGCGCGGCGACCAGTTGCAGGCCTACTGGTCCAGCCGCATCCAATCGGCGGGCCCGGCAGATCGCTGCTTCACGCTCACCATGCCCCGCCCCCGCGTGGGCTGTGACAGCGGCCCCTCCGTCGCGATCAGCCGCACAGAGACCCGCTGCGCTCAGGATGCGGGCGCGGCCAACCTGGTCGGCGCTTCTGGCTGGAGCATCCCCTTGTCCTTCCAGCAGCCCACCATGAACCACATCGAAACCGATGTCTGGGATGACAAGAGCGCCTCACTCGAAGCAGGCGGACGCTGCACCGTCACCACAGCCGACAGGTGCGTGGATGGCCCCGCCACCAAGGTGATCGATGGCCGAGCCGTCACCCGCGCTTGCTGGTCCTACGAGCGCACCCTGTCTTGCACATCCGGTGCCCTCACAGACGAATGCGCGCCCTTGGTGAGCCAAGGCTGCACGCCGGGCAGCAGCACCTGCAAGCAAACCAACCCTGCCACAGGCATGTGCGAGGTCTACCAGGACAGCTACACCTGCCCAGCCGCCGCTCAAACGATCACGACAGCCACCAACTGCCCATCCAATGTCTTTTGCCTGGGGGACAGTTGCTTCAACACGAGCTACACGAACGACGCGGACTTTGCCCGCTCCATGTCGATGCTGGAAGCCGCCCGTGAAGCCGGTGTGTACCTGGACACCAAACTGATGCAGGTGTTCAAAGGCGAAGGCAACCACTGCCGAGACCGTCTGTTCAAAGATTGTTGCGACTCGGACAGCGCCGGGGCTGGGATGAGCAACCAGAGCACCTTCGGCGTGGGCTCACGCCTGGTCTACGACGTGCTGATGAACTCCGAGAACCGGGAGTTCATCTACCAGGGCATGTCCGCACTGCTCACCAGCGGTGGCTTCAGCGGCTCCTTCACCAGTTACGGCGTCACCGTGGCCGTCAACGGCACCGCTCTGCCCGCCGGATCGTCGGTGCTCTATGCAGGCGACAGCATGGTGGTCGCGTTCGATCCCTGGTCGCTGGCCATCGCTGTGGTGATCTACATCGTCATGTCGATGATGTCGTGCAACGAAGAAGAGGGCAAGCTGGCCATGAGAGAAGGCGCGGGGCTGTGCCACGCCACGGGTTCGTGGTGCTCATCGTGTCTTCGCGTTCTTGGTGCCTGCGTGTCCTGCCTGGAGCACACCACAGGCAAATGCTGCTTCAACAGCAAGCTCGCCCGGATCGTCAATGAGCAGGGGCGCATGCAGATTGGCAAGGGCTGGGGCAGCGGCCAGAACCCCGACTGCTCAGGCTTCACCATCCCTCAGTTGCAAAGCCTGGACTTCGCGGCGATGGACCTCACCGAGTTCTACGCCTCGATCGTGCCCAACAACCCGAACCTGGGCGCCATCCAAAGTGGCAACAGCGCCAAGGTGCCCAACTGCTACTACGGACAGGGGCGTTGCCAATGACACAGCACCTCATGACACTGATCAAGGTCAATGCCATCACGGCGATGGCGATGGCATTTGCATTGACTTGCCAAGCACAAACACAAGCGCATACGCCTGAGAGGACGCCCGAAACGTCCGTCGGTCGAATGCCCGTCAAAGACGCCAGGGTGCTGATGGTGATGGCACTGCAAGCGCCAGACGGAAAAGCACACGGCACCCTGACAGGCGAATCTGCCGACGCCATCAGCCAGCGCTTCAAGGCCAACACCCCCATATCGATCGACGTCACCACCGACAAGCGCTACCGCCAGCCTGGTTGCAGCCGCCTGAAGGTGACCTTCTGGCAAGACGGTGTCTGGCTGCCTGGCGCCCAGGCCCCTCGCAAACAATCCATCGATTTCGGGATCAACTACTGCCTCGATGGCATGCCGCCCAAGTCGCTGCAATGAGGAGATCAACATGCCTCGCCCATCTCCGTCCTCTCGCTCAGGTCTTTTCAGACGCCTTGCCAGCGTCGCCCTCCTCGCTTTCGCATGCATCAACTCAGCACCCGAGGCACAGGCACAAGCCTCGTCAAAACCGGACGAGCCCATTGCCGCGCCTTACTGGTCCGATGCATGGCGAGGATGGCACTTCTACGAAGATCCCGAACCCGAGCTACCTGACAACCCTGCGTCTCAACCCAAGACGCCCGCCCTTACGCCGCTCACTTCAGCAGCGCCCCCCATACCGACCACTCGCCCGGCCAAAGCGCCAGAACTGGTCGAATTCGAGAGGCTGCAAAAGGCCGTCGAGTCCTACCGCAACATCGCGATCATGCGGCCGACCGAGGCCAATGTGCGCCGCTACATGGAACTGGAAGCCAAGGTCGTGGCCCGAGCTTCCTACTTTGCCGACGTCGCCCAGCGCGTCGCCTGGGCCACACCAGAGCTGGACCCCACCGTGTACGGCCGCCCCGTCAACGCCAAGGCGCTGGAGGTGTTCGACCGGGATCAGTTGCTCAGCCGCTCTCAATCGATCGCCTCACTGGGCAAGGACCACGTCCTGTTCTTTTTCTTCCGCAGTGACTGCCCGTACTGCCACGCCTTCGCCCCCACGCTGACGGCCTTCGAGGCGCGCCACGGCATCAAGGTGGTGGCCATCAGCGTGGATGGCGGTCCCATGCCTGGCTTTGCAGATGCCCGGGCCGACAACGGCATCGCCAACACCCTGAAGGTCACCCAGGTGCCAGCCGTGTTCCTGGCCCAGCCCTACACCGGGCAGATCACACCCATTGGCTTTGGTGTGCTGTCTGAATCCGAATTGCTGGAACGCATCACCACCGTGAGCACACCGGCTGCCCAGGCCATGTTGCCCAGCGTGAACAGGCAAGTCCTTCTTCAATAGGAGCAGATCATGATCCAGACACACACGCCGACGGCACCGCTCTGGAAACGAGTGGTCGCCACCCTGATGGCCACCTTGCTCATTGCATCGCCGCTGCCCCTGCGCGCCGGGGACCTCAATGCCGAAGTGAACAGCATGTTCAACAACCTGGGGGCCATCGGCAACTACACCGCACCGGGCGCCTTCCGTGGCCAGACCATGAACACCTACACCGGCGGCAGCCTGTTCATGCGCTCCCCCAACAAGGTGTACCAGCTCGCCGCCATCCAGTTCCCAAGTGCCAAGGCGGGGTGCGGCGGCATCGATGTGTTCGGCGGTTCGTTCTCTCACATCTCGGCCACCGAGTTCAAGAACATGCTCAAGAACATCACCGCAGCCCTGCCGGGCATCGCCTTTCAACTGGCACTGGAAGCCGTCTCACCACTCCTGGGTGGCTTGAGCAAGTGGGCCAAGGGCCTGGAGACCTGGATCAACAACGCACGCATCAACTCTTGCGAAACGGCCAAAGCCATCGTCAGCACGGCGGCCGAGGCCACGGGATACAGCTCGCAGGAGACCTGCGCAGACCTCGCCATCGAGATGGGCATGGAAAGCGACCGTGACGCTGCACGCAGGCGTTGCGCTTCCGACCGGCCCAGCATCCTCGCTTCGGCTCGCACCTCAGGCGATGCCAATGTGCGCAACAAGGCGCCCTTCGTGGGCAACCTGACCTGGAAGGCCCTGAAGTACACCGGCGTCTCCCTGGACGATCAGGAGCGTGAACTGATCATGAGCATGGTGGGCACCGTCATCTACCACCCGGAAGAAGCCGCCCGCGACCCGGAACCCATCGCCGCCACACTCACCTCGATCAGCCAATTGCTTTATGGTCAGAGCGCCGGGGCCGGTGTGAACGTCACCCAGCACCTGCTCAAGTGCAATGACTACGTGAACTGTGATGCCGTGACCCTCAACACCACCTACACGCACACGCCATTCACCGCCAAAGTCGAGACACTGATGCGCTCCATTGCAGAGAAGATCGCCACCCGCACCGCCATTCCCAACAATTCGGCCGAGGTCGGCTTCGTCAACCAGACCACCGAGCCGGTCTACAAAATGCTGTCAGTGGGTGCGACCATCCCAGGTTCTGGCTTGGCAGACAGCCTCATCGCCCAATACCGCGACGTGATCGCAGCGGACTACGCCTATGTGTTCCTGGAGCGCAATCTGCGCGTCGGCCTGGCCGCGCTCGACAAGGACTATCAACTGCAAAAGACACAGCGCGAACAGGCAGTCCAGATTCGTCAACGCGCCCTGGTCATGCTGCAGCAACTCTCTCAAGAGAAAAACCTCCTGTATCAGAAGGTCGGTTCTTATCGGGCTGTCTCCAGCCACTTGGAACAGTTGGAGCGGCAATTGCGATCCAGCATGCCGCAGCACGTGATGGACATGCTTGGGCAGCAGGCTGCTTACATGGCTCGTTGACTTTCACCGAGCACAGGGGATGCCATGTGGGAGATCTACGCCTACCAGAACGCGGACAGCCTGTTCGGCGTCTTCAATGCAGCAGCGGCGATCCACGCCTCGGGCGACTACATGTCGGCCGTTGCCGCCGTGGCGTTCTGCGGCTTCGTGGCCGCCCTGATCGCCTACGCCTTTGCCCCGGAGAAGCTGCAAGGCTGGAAATGGCTGGGCACGGTGCTGCTGGTGTTCTCCATTCTGATTCTGCCCAGGGCCACTGTGGGCATCGTGGACAAGACAGGTGGAGCCCCAGTCAAGGTCGTGGCCAACGTGCCCTTCGGCATGGTCATGCTCGGCAGCGTCACCAGCACCATCGGCCACACCCTGACCGGCCTGTTCGAAACCGCCTTCCAGACCATTCCCGGCCCAGGTGCCTTGCCCAGCGAACTTACCTACGAGAAGAACGGCCTGATGTTTGGCAACCGGCTGATCAGGAGCACCAGCAAGGTGACGTTCCAGGATCCCAACTTCCGCACCGACCTGATCAACTTCATCCACAACTGCACGATGTACGACCTGATCGACGGCACGATTGGTCCTGCCGTGTTCTCGACATCCGCAGATGTCTGGCCCCTCATGGCCACGCCCAATCCTGCGCGCTTCAGCACGGTCACCAGCGCTGCGGGCATTGATGTGGACACCTGCCCCAACATCTACACAAACCTCAATGGCCGACTGCCAGCGCAGATCAACCAGATTCAGGGCCGCCTGGCCTTCCAGTTGAACCCCACCCTGCCTGGTGCTGCCGCCGCAGCTGTCATCGCCAACCAGATTCAGCAGGCGTACATCAAGAACAACATCGCCGATGCGGCCACCACCGCTGCCGACCTGATCCGCCAAAGCGCCATGCTCAATGCGATCAACGACACCAGCACCATCGTCGGGCAGAAGGTCAACGATCCAGCGGCCATGGTGCTGGCCGTTGGCCGGGCACAAGCCGTCGCTCAGCAGAACGCCGCGTGGATCAACAACGGCAAGGTGGCCGAGCAAGCCCTGCCCGTGTTCCGCAACGTCATTGAAGCGCTCACCTACGCATTGTTCCCCTTGATGGTGCTGCTCTTGCTGCTGACCAGCGGGCGCGACACGATGCTGGCCTTCAAAGGCTACGCCGCCATCCTGATCTGGATCCAACTGTGGCCCCCGCTGTACGCGGTGCTGAACTACATGGCGTCCATCTACGCGGCCTACGATCTGGCTGCGGCTTCGGACATCGGCTCGGGCACCAAGGCCCTGTCTTTGCAAACCGCCTCGACGATCTATTCGGGCGCCATCTCAGGTGAGGCTGTTGTGGGCTACCTTGCAATCAGCATTCCTGTCATTGCCTGGGCGGCATTGAAGAAGATGGAGGGTGTAGGGACCGCCCTGGTGGGTGGTTTGTCTGGACTGCAAAGCATGCTGACTGGCAGCACAGCATCTACCGCCACCGGTAACATGAACATGGGCAACGTCACTATGGACCAGGCGCAACTGGCACCGAACCGAACCTCGGCGTTCATGAGCAGTTGGCAAAACGACCTCAGTGGCAACACCTTTTCTTCGAACAGCCTGACCGGGCGAACAGCCGTCAGTCTGTTGCGCAACCAGGGGTTTGCTTCGCGGGTGGTGTCCATGCGGGTGTCTGAACAGGATGTGTCCGATGCAAGCAGGCAGGTCACTGCGGCACGCAGCGAAGCCTTGGCTGCAAGTTCGGATCGATCCGCAGCTCTCTCCGAAGCATTCACGCGAGGACTGAGCAGCCTTCGCTCAGGCCGCAGCAGCAGCGGATCCACGTCCAGCAGCTTCGAGCAATTTGGAGAGACGCTTAACCGTCTGGACCAGATCTCTAAAGGCATCGCCGACAGCACGGGGCTTTCCCAGTCTCAAGTGGCGCGTATCGCATTTGGTGCGTCGGGACACGTGGGCGTTGATGGGCGCTTCGCTGGCGCAAAAGCCAATGCCAGCGCGGACAAGAGCTACCTGTCGGGCCTATCCGCCGATGAACGCAAGGTTCTGAGCAGTTTGACCAGCGAGCAAATAGCCGACTTCAAGCAATTCGGTGACCGCGTCTCCAGAGATGCCAGCTTCATCAACACCATCAGCAGCGACTCCCGAGAGGCCCGCGACATGGCGTCCAGGCTGACAAACACTGCCACGCGATCTGAACGTGCTGAGGTGAGCCTTGCTGAACGCACCGCACTGTCGGAGCGCCTGACCTCTGCTTATGAAAAGGGCGAAACCATCACCATCGACATTGCTCAGGATCCGCACAACCTCGAAATGTTCACCCGCTATGCAGAGCAATACGGTGGCGACAGCAGAGCGGCCCAGGCCTTGATGGCCGCAGAACTTGCCAGGCAATCACTAAAGCCCAATCGGGTGTTCTCCGATGGCACGGCATTGCCAACTTCGTTTGAGGACATTCAGGCTCAACATCGGCAAGAAAAGGCCGACACAGCCTTGAAGCCGGAGCTTGATGATCGCCATCGCAGCAACGATCGACAGGTGTCTCGTTTCGGCAAGTCTGCGCGTGCAGGCCAACCAGCCCCCGCCCCAGAGCCATCATCGACTAGACAAGAGGTTCAGACCCGAGGCACAGAGATACGAGCAACGGCAATTGCTGATCAAACCGGTTTCGATGCCAAAGCGGAGATCGTCAAGACCAATGACGGAACAATAGCCTCGAAGAAATCACTGCTCAAGCAGTCTGGTAAGCAAGTCGTCAAGGATGCAGGAGCGACCGCCGACAACGCCATGGGCGTGGTGAAAGACCTTCTCAAAAAATAGTCAGGCCGAATCACCATCCGGTCCGCTCATATTCGGATTCAAGTCACCTTCTGGTGGCTTCATAAACGGCGGGTGCCCTTTGTCACGCCAGTAGTTCGCGGCCAAATCCTCTGAAGTCACCCCCATCCCGGGGATCGAATCGGCGCCCTGCCTCAAGCTCCTGCTCATTCTGCGGACGCGAGTCAGCGCCCCGCCGATAGCTGTGCCAAAAAGCATCCCAACACCGATCATGACTACCCTTGTGCCCCAATCGTCCATTGCGGCTGAGAACAAGCCGACCAAACCACCTAAAGCGACAAAGCCAAAGAAAATTGGGTTTCTCATGTGGGCACCTCGTACCAACTAGGCTATCGCCACGCCGGTACGTCTGCAACCCCATTTTCCTTTCTCCATGGGGTGTATTCATCCAAACTCTCCACCCACGCCACTTCGCTGGCCAGTAGCGGACGCGCACGCCCAGCCAGTGAGTTACGCTTTCACCATGGACTACGCACGACTTCGCAACCTGTTGGAGCCCCTGGTAGCGGCCCTGAAGGATGCCGGCACACACCCCATGCTTCCCACGATTTGCGGTGAGTTGGGGATGCCCGCACCTGCCTCCGATGGCTCCAAGCGAGAGCGCATGACCGCCAGCTTCGATGCGGTCGCAGACACAGATCTGCCAGCGGTTGCACGCAAACTGCTCGTTCGCCATCCACCCAGCGCCGCCACGCGGAATCAGATTCAAGACCTTCTCTGGACCGATAGCTCCTGCCCACCCATTCCGAAGCGCCATCGGCGAGAGGTTGCGCGCAGGCTCAATTCCGAGAATCTTTATGGAGATGCTCGCAGGTTTGATGAGCTATTAGAAAGCCTTTGGATTTTGGATGCGGATGACTGGATGCACCTGTTAGGTGGCAAGCCCACGGGGTTACGCGCCGAAATCCAGCAGCACGTCCATCGCAACTCCGAGGACTGGTCGTCTGAAGTGCTGTTCGACAAGCTCGGCGCGTATGAAGCCTCCGATCGGCGCTTCGCGCTGTTCCTTGAGGGGCTGGCTTCAGCCAACGTGCGTCCTGACGAGGCCGCGCAACGCCACTTCGTCGCCTGCGTCAACGAGCCGCTGCGCAGTTGCGGTGTCGAGTTGCGCGAGACCGACGCCGAGGGCGGCTACCCAGTCTTTTCCCTTGTCTCATTGCTCGCGACGGCCAAGGGTAGGCCAAAAAATCTCATCTTCGCCTCGCCCGAGAAACCTGACTTGCGTTTTCGCGATGCTCTGGACAACGATGTCGAAATTGTCACCAATGCTGACAAGGTGCTCGTCTATGACAGACCTATTGGTAACGACGGGTTGCGCTGGAACGACCTGCAGCAATGGTGGGGCGAGACTGAGCAGATTTTCGATGCCACGCAGGCCAAGCGCTCACTGTACGCTCGGCTCAAAGCAAGCCTGCCTTCCAACTCACCGCCACAAACCTTGCTGTTCGATGCCTTCTTTGAAGGCTTCCGCAGCGCGGTGCCGAATTTGCCCGCGCTACTGCCTGAGGTCTGGCTGCACTGGGACCCGCGCACGGTCAAGGAGCGAGGGCCGGATGCACTTCTACGGTTTCGCATGGACTTCCTGCTCTTGTTGCCGCAGGGCGTACGGGTCGTCATCGAGGTCGATGGAAAGCACCACTATGCAGACTCGAAGGGTAGCGCTGACGCGCAACGCTACGCGCAGATGGTCAAGGCCGACCGCGAACTCAAACTCGCGGGCTATGAAGTCTTTCGCTTCGGGGCCGCAGAGTTGCAGGCGAACTCCGCGAAGATGGACGTGAAAGCGTTCTTCGAGGCTTTGTTCAAGCGCTACCGCGTCTCTACGAACTGACGTCACTTGCATTCATCAAGAATATCAAGCGAATCTCCACGCTCTATTGCTACCGGTCCCCGGGCATACGCCTCGCTCAGAAGAAAACCACCTGGATCAAAAACGGCAAGGCTGCAGGGCGAGCACTGCCACGAGCCGCTCTGCCAACAGCCTAAAAGGCTCAGTAGAGTTCAACGAACTCGAAGCTATCTGCCAAATGGGTACCTGAGCGCCCGGAGAACTTCGCGTGTTCAGGTACCGACAGATTTTCGGGACCTCTGTACGCTTATGCTTACATCAATGAGGAGCCAGCATGGCAACTGAATCCACACCCCAGGAAAACGCGCGTGCGATCTGCGAGGCCTTGCTGGCAGCAGATCGAAGCGACAAAATTGAGAAGGCCATTCTGCCCAGCGAGGTTGAAGTCATTGACCGACTTCTGGCGCGTGGGCTCGAACTGAACGAAGCCTACGAAGAGATCTTCAACAAGCTGCACGAGCATCCTCATGCGCTGAAGGTGTTCTTCGACCTCTTGCAAAGCACCGCAGCATTCTGGAGCCCAGAGGCCAATATCGAAGCGCGTGAAGGCAGAAACAGGCTGGTCGAGGTAAATCTAGCAATTCAGGAAAAAGCGTCGGAGCTTGCCAGCCTGCTGAGCGAACGTACAACGCTGAAAAACCACTCTGGCTTTTCCTGCGACACGCATTACCACCCAGTAGACGTGATCCATGCAGCCGCTGAACAGAACTACAGCTACCAAAGCTGGGTAAAGGAAAAACTGAACGCTCTCACACGCCAGTTCGATCTGAAATACTGGCCTGATTTGAGTGCGTTCGTTCAGGTCATCGCCGACGATGCGGCTCGGGCCACCCCATTGCCGCACGACGCAATCACTGACGCGGGAACGGAAGGCAAGCGCGCAGGTCTGGCGGACACCTTCAAAGCGTTCTTCGTCGCACTGGAAGAGTCAAGCAGACGCAACCATGGCTTTTTGCCGAACGCATTCGAGCTCACTGACCAAAGCATGGCCAGCTTGTTGAGTTGCGCATTAGGCCTTGGCCCAGAAAAAATTGTCGACTCCACCTACGTCAAGCGACTTCGCCAACGGCAAAGAGAACGCGCCCGGCAAGCATGACGTCCTCCATCAGTGCAGTACGACAGTGCGAGAAAGCCTTGAAGCCGTTGCGGCAACGCGGCAACCCGTAACACCGTGTCCGCCGTCCGACTCCACATGTGCCGGTCATAACCTAGTGCTGCCAAATTTCTAACCTGGGTCGATGTCTAAATTTGGCTTCTTGGAGAGATGGAAGGCTGGATGACTCACTCTGCTACATCAAGGCAATGTTCTCTTCGATGCGAGCCAGAAGTGCGTCAAAGTCTGGTTGCCCTTGGTAGTACAGCGCCTGAGTCTTCCTGTACTCAGTGGCAAAGCGCTTGCGCTCGTCAGCATCCTTCAGGATGAATGCCGGATTGCTGGCAATCACCAACTCATCCCCCGTGCGAAAGCGCTGCTTCTTGCGCTCCTGGTATGCAGGATCCTTCATGAACGTCTGGATCTCATCCAACTGCAGCAAGCAGTACACATCGTAGTAGTGGCGCAAGAAGTTCGCAGGGAACGCCTGTGCCTCACCCAGCTTCCGGTACTTGGTCGAAATCGTCTGAAGCTTCTCGACAAAGGTGTGGGTGGGCGCATAGCACGGCACGTCGATGGCCCTGTTATCCATTACAGAGATGCCGCGTGCGCTTGCTGTGTCCCACGCCCAGGACGAGATCGTCACCGGGCGGTTGGGTGCCGTGTCATCAAAACCGAGCTCTAGCAATATCCCGTCTTTGACACCTGCCAATGGGGCGGTGCGCGCCGCGTAAGAAAGCCGGATGCCACCGCTGCGCATCTTCTCATCGTCGAAATCTTCATCACGAGCGACTTGAACAATGCCCGGCATTTTTATTTCGACGGCCAGCCAGTCATAGAAAGCTCGGCGGGACGCGACATGGGCGGCCTTATCCTGATTGCGGCCGGTCTTGACGTCCAAATCTGTGGGTGGCTCGATGCGGATGTCGATGTCCTCCGAGAATCGATGGATGACACCAAACCCCTTGGACAAGGATGTGCCGCCCTTGAGCTCGAAGTTGAACCCCTGAGTTCGCAGCCCCCAAAGGCAATGCATGATCCAGTAGTCCTTCTCGACCAATGTCGGATCAAGGCTTCGCTCATCAGCGACAACGGCAAGCAGGTCACTGAAGTCCTTTCGGTCATGCAGAAATTCAGGCATTCAGCCAACCTTTGGTGCGCTTGCGGGTGGCCACGGAGCCAAATGTCGAGAGTGCGCGTTTGAGCTTGTCGGGGTCAAACGATGGCAGCTTGCTCTGTGCTTGCCGCAGGACTGCGTCACGATCTTCAGCCAACTGCTCAAGATTGTTGAGTAGATCGACAAACAAAAACTCCGGCGTGAGCTTTTTGGGGAAACGTGGTTTCACCCGGAAATCGAACTGCCGATTGCCGAGCTTGAACACGCCATGCCGCTTGTGGTTGTAGACCAGCGTGCGGTTGTAAAGCTGCGTTGTACCCAGGCCCACTGCGTTGTATGCCGACGGCGAGAAAACAAGAAATTCGGTATCGCGCAGGAAACTGCCAACCACTTCAGCATCCTCGGGCGGCACGGGCCCATAGCTGGACACCTTCGGCACGTAGTACATCCCCTGCGCCAGCTTCTTCACTCGACCTTCTTTGACCAATTCGCGCACGTGACGGTCTACCGCCGTGCTCATTTCAGCCAAATCCTCCCGCCGGTACACCCGCCCAGGACGCAGCGAAGCGGCCAACCGCTCAGCGGCGCCACTCACCGGCCTCTCAGAAGCAACCGAAACAGCAGTCATGACAGAATTCTCATTGAAATTTCATGCAATCTTAGGGCTAAACTGGGGGGCTTGCAAGTTCAGGCCCGTTTGCCGGTCTGACAGCTCCCACCATCCAGCAGAACAATGGCCTCAACCGATCAGATTGACCTCGTGTGCCATCGATGCGTGTCCGATGAGATGCTCGTCGCCGAGATCAAGCAATCCGGCAGCAAAGCCAAATGCACGTTTTGCGGCCGTCGCGGCGCAAAAACCTGGAGCATCCAGACATTGGCGACCGCATCGAACCGGTGTTTCACGAAAACTTCGTACTGAGCCCCAGCGCGCCAGAGGGATACGAACTGTTCCTCCACATGGACAAGGAAAGCACATACGAGTGGACCCGGGAGGGCGAGCCACCGAACAAGGTCATCCAGTCCATGGCGGGCATCACAGAAGAAATCGCAGATGCGGTCATTGCTGAGCTTGACAGCCGACGACACTGGCACCACCACGACGACCCGAGCGAAGAAGATCCATTCGGATATGAGGCCTGCTACGTGCAGACGGTTGCGGATGGACATCGCTTGCAGCAATGGTGGGAATCGATCAAGGAAGACGTCACCCACAAGTCAAGGTTCTTCAGCTCAGCCGTCTTGCAGTTCCTGACCACCATCTTCGATGGCCTGGAGCACCTTGAAGGCCACCATGGACCAGCCGTCATCACCAAGGGCACCGATGCCCTGCTCTACCGCGCACGAGTGGCCAAGGACCACGGTGAGGTGACGCAGTTTTTGCTGAGGCGGGAAACCGAACTGAGTGCACCACCGAGGAAAGTTGCGCCGGCTGGTCGCATGAATGCTGCTGGCATCAGCGTTTTTTATGGCGCGACCGAAGTAGCCACCTGCATTGCAGAGGTCCGTGCACCCGTCGGGTCTTCGGTGGTTGTGGCTGGCTTCAGACCACTGAGGCCCCTACGACTAGTGAACCTCAAAGCATTCGACCGCCTGTTCGCGCGGGGCAGCATGTTCCACCCAGGCTTTCAGCAAGAAGCAGAACGGTTTGCCTTCATGCGACGCCTGTCCTTGCAGCTGTCCGCACCGGTGCTGCCTTCTGACGAAGCCCTTGACTACGTGATCACCCAAGTGATTTGCGAATATTTGGCCACCCTTCAACCTCGACTCGATGGGCTGATCTACCCGTCAACCCAAAGTGGAGGAGAAGGATCCAACGTGGTGCTTTTCAGTCATGCCTGCAAAGTGATGCCACCTGACGCACAGACCACACGAGACGAAGTGACCGTCATGCAAATGAGCGACGAGGCTGATGACGTCGAATATGTGGTGCACTTGACCTCGGTGGCAGACGCTGTCCCCACGACAGGCAACGACGACTCCCCTATCGATGAAGCCCTTCTTGAACAGGGCTTCGCTGGCTGGGTTCCGCATGGGTCCGCCAGCGCCGAGCTGCTGGAAACCCTGCCGACACTTGAGCTTGTCGCCACGGAGTTGGACGTGGTCGAGGTTCGAGCCGTGAAGTTTGAAACCCGCAGATACCAAGTCAGCCATTGGCAGCGTGACCCGTCACGCGATCTTGATCCAAACTTCTGATGGACAGAGCGCCCTGCGACATCATGACAACAGGCGTCAATTTGCTGCCCCGAATCCAGTCGTCCACCATCTCGGCCCAACTTTGCAACATGGCCCGCCGCTGCTCGGCGTATTCCGCCTTGTTGTAGACAGCACGCACCCCCTTCTGCTCGTGAGCCAGGCACTTCTCGATCCAGTCGGTGTTAAAGCCAGCCTCGTGAAGCAGTGTTGATGCCGTCCTGCGCAAGTCATGCACGCAGAAGTGAGGGAGATCCAGTCCGTCCTTTTGGGCCTTTTCCACCGCCGCAGTAATCACACGGTTGAGCGTAGCTTCGCTCATCGGCTTGTCGGTCTCATACCGACCGGGGAGCAAATATGGGCTGCTTCCAGCACAGGTTTTGAGGCCAACCAACAGATCGAGTGCCTGACTGCTGAGATAGACCACATGCGCCCGCCTGGCCTTCATCCGCTCGGGCGGAATCGTCCAGGTGGCCGCATCAAAGTCCACCTCTTTCCAGGTCGCCAGCAACAACTCGCCTTTGCGGCACATGGTCAGCAAGATGAACTTCACCGCCAGCTTCAGCGTGGGCAAGGTACCGATGGTGTCCAGCACCGAAAAGAACTGGTGAATCTCCCCAGGCGTCAATGCGCGCTCCCTGGGCTTGAAGGTGGCAATGGCTGAAGCCTTCACCGCTTCAGCGGGATTCTCGATCTTGAGCCCCCTGGACATGGCGTGCCGGTACACCTGCTGGATGACCTCGCGTACATGAACTGCCGTGGCCGGAGCGCCGCGCTCCTTGATCTTTTCGCACAGCGCGAGCACTTGGCTGGACGTGATCTCTTCCAGCTTGCGTTTGCCGAACTTGGGCAGCACATCACGATCCAGAATGCTCTTGCGCATCGCCGCCGTGCTGTCCGCCAGGCCGCCGTTTCGCAACCAGATGTCTGCAAAGAACTCGAAGGTGCCTGACTCTTGGCATTCCTTCTTAGCTTCAGATTTCACACGCGCTGGCGACTCCCCTCGGCTGACCATGTTCTTCGCTCTGGCCAGCAGGTCGCGCGCGTCAGCCAGCGAAAGCGGATCTCCGTACTTGATGTCCTCGGGGGCCCGCTTAGGCTGCGAGGCCTGGAACTCATCGTACTGCCCCAGTGTGAGCGTCTCCCGCCGCCCCGCGAGCCGGTAGTCATAGCGGAAAGTCAGTGTTCCTTTGAGTGAGACGACGACGTACATCCCATCGCGGTCCACCACCTTGTAGACCTTGTCCGTGGGCTTGAGGTTCTTGAGTTTGGTGTCTGTCAGTGCCATTGGGTAACCCCTCTCTTACCTTGCATCGCTTACCGTCAGAGCATCAAGACGGTAAGCAATCAAAGATCAATTGACTCAAAAAATCAACCGTCTTCCGTGCCGACAAAAACCTCGGGATGTCATGAAACCTCATGGGACGTCAAAAACAAAAAAGCCCTTGAAGATCAAGGGCTTAAATGCATTCATGAGACGTTCTGGGACGGTGTGAACCGCCTTCAAATCATTCCCACTCGATCGTGGCAGGCGGCTTGCTCGACACGTCGTAAGCCACGCGGTTGATGCCACGCACTTCATTGATGATGCGGCTCGACACCTTCTTGAGCAAGGCATAAGGCAGCTCGGCCGAGTCAGCGGTCATGAAGTCGCTGGTTTCCACAGCACGCAGGGACACCACGTACTCATAGGTGCGGCCATCGCCCATCACGCCCACGCTCTTGACCGGCAGGAAGACGGTGAAGGCTTGGGATGTGAGGTCATACCAGCTCTTGCCGGTTTCGGGGTCAATGGTCTTGCGCAGCTCTTCGATGAAGATGTGGTCAGCGCGCTGCAGCAGCGACACGTACTCTGGCTTGACCTCGCCCAGCACGCGCACACCCAGACCGGGGCCCGGGAAGGGGTGGCGGTAAACCATGTCGGCCGGCAGGCCCAGGGCCACGCCCAGCTCGCGCACTTCGTCCTTGAACAGCTCGCGCAGCGGCTCCAGCAGCTTCAGGCCGAGCGTTTCAGGCAGGCCGCCCACGTTGTGGTGGCTCTTGATGGTGGCCTTCTTGGACTTGGTGCCGCCAGACTCGACCACGTCGGGGTAGATCGTGCCTTGGGCCAGCCACTTGGCATTCGTCAGCTTCGCGGCCTCGGCCTGGAAGACCTCGACGAACTCGCGGCCGATGATCTTGCGCTTTTGTTCTGGGTCGGTCACGCCCTTGAGGTGGCCCATGAACTGGTCTTGCGCCTGCACGTGCACAACCTTGGCATGCAGGCGGCCGGCGAACATGTCCATCACCATCTGGCCTTCATTGAGGCGCAGCAGGCCGTGGTCCACGAACACGCAGGTCAGCTGGTCGCCGATGGCGCGGTGGATCAGCGCGGCCGCCACGGACGAATCCACACCACCAGACAGGCCCAGAATCACTTCTTCATTGCCCACCTGCTCGCGGATCTTGGCCACGGCTTCTTCGATGTAGTTGCCCATGATCCAGTCGCCCTTGCAGCCGCTGATCTCGCGCACGAAGCGGGTCAGCAGTGCGTGGCCCTGCACGGTGTGCGTGACCTCGGGGTGGAACTGCACGGCGTAGTAGCCCTTCTCTTCGTTGGCCATGCCGGCGATCGGGCAGCTGGGGGTCGAGGCCATCAGCTTGAATCCTTCAGGCAGCACGGTGACCTTGTCGCCGTGGCTCATCCAGACCTTGAGCATGCCGTGGCCCTCAGTCGTGGCGAAATCCTGGACACCATCGAGCAGCTTGGTGTGGCCGTGGGCGCGCACCTCGGCGTAGCCGAACTCGCGGTGGTCGCTCCATTCGACCTTGCCGCCCAGTTGCACGGCCATGGTCTGCATGCCGTAGCAGATGCCCAGCACGGGCACGCCCAGGTCCCATACGGCCTGCGGGGCGCGCAGCTGGTGGTCTTCGTAGGTGGAGGCGTGGCTGCCCGACAGGATGATGCCCTTGGGCGCAAACGAGCGGATGAACTCATCGCTCACATCACTGGGATGGATCTCGCAGTAGACATGGGCTTCGCGAACACGCCGGCCGATCAGTTGGGTGACCTGGGAGCCGAAGTCGAGGATGAGGATCTTGTCGTGCATCATGGTGAAATCTCTTGGAGCGATCAGGCGATCTGCAGGTTTATGCGTTCACGCTGCGTGTGGCAGGTGACTCATGGGCATGCTCGGCCTTGCTGAAGTAACGCAGGCCGATGATGGCAGCCACGGCCTGGATGGCGCCACACAGGTAAAACGGAGCCCCCACGCGCCAGTCGCCATGGGGGTAGTGGGACACGGCGGCCAGCAAAGGGGTGCCCATCAAGGGGCCCAGCACCGCCGCGACGCTGTTGATCGACGACACCGCGCCCATGCTTTCGCCCTGGCGGGTGGGGTCCACGGCATTGGCCACCAGGCTTTGCAGGCCCGGCTGCACCATGTAGCCAAACACATTGGCGGCGATGACCACGTACATCATCCAGCCTTCGGGCACGGCGCCCCAGGCCACAAAGGCAATGGTGGACGACACCAGCCCGATGCGCACCAGCTTGTGCGTGGGGATGACCTTCTGGATCTGCCGCAGCAGGCCGCCCTGCACCAGCACGGCCATCATGCCGACGGCGAACAAGGACATGCCGTTGTCCTTGGGCGTCCAGCCAAACTTGAACTCGTTGTAGAGGAACCAGCTGGTGTGCAGGCAGAACTGCGCCAGGATGGACAGGCCCATCACCCACATCAGCGTCTCGACGCCTTTGAGCTCACGCAGGCGGGCAAGCGAGCTGAAGGGGTTGACGCGGGTGATTTCGAACTCGCGGCGCTTGTCTTGCGGCAGCGATTCAGGCAGCACGAAGTAGCCGTACAGGCAGTTCAGCAGGCACAAGGTGCCCGACAGGAAGAAGGGCCAGTGCACATTGTGGTCACCCAGCAAGCCACCCATGACGGGCCCCAGGATGAAGCCCAGGCCGAACATGGCGCCCAGCATGCCGTAGTTCTTTGCGCGGTCCTTGGGGAGCGTGATGTCGGCCACATAGGCGTTGGCCACGGCGATGTTGGCGCACACGGCGCCACCCATCACCCGCACAGCCAGCAGCATCCAGAACTGCGTGGCCAGGGCGGTGACGAAGAAGTTGACGCCCATGCCCAGCAGGCCCAGCAGCAGCACGGGGCGGCGCCCGTACTTGTCGGACAGCGCCCCCAGCACCGGTGCGCTGAAGAACTGCGCAATGGCAAACGCGGCCTGAGCCGCGCCGTAACCGATGGAGGTGCCCGCCCCCGAGTCCATGAAGGTCCCGATGAGCTTGGGCAGTACCGGTGCAATGATGCCGATCGACATCATGTCGAGCAGCACCGTCACCATGATGAAAGGCATGGCCGCCTGGCGGCCGCTTTGAGAACCCATCGGTGTCCTGTGGTGGTCAGTGAGGCGGCCACCAAGGGCCCGCACCTTTACGTCAACTACTCACTCCATGCGGTAGTTGGGTGCTTCCTTGGTGATTTGCACGTCGTGGACGTGGCTTTCGCGGATGCCGGCTGCCGTGATCTCGACGAACTCGGCGCGGTTCTTCATGTCCTCGATGGTGCCGCACCCGCAATAGCCCATGGAGGCACGCAGGCCACCGGCCATCTGGTAGAGGATCGTGACGACCGAGCCCTTGTAAGGCACGCGCCCTTCGATGCCCTCGGGCACGAGCTTGTCGGCATTCGGGTTGGTCGTTTCGTCGTTTTCCTGGAAGTAACGGTCAGCCGAGCCGTCCTTCATGGCGCCGATCGAGCCCATGCCGCGGTAGCTCTTGTAGCTGCGGCCCTGGAACAGGATGACTTCACCGGGGGCCTCTTCGGTACCGGCGAACATGCCGCCCATCATCACGGTGCTGGCACCGGCGGCGATGGCCTTGGCGATGTCGCCCGAGTAGCGGATGCCGCCGTCGGCAATCAGGGGCACGCCCGTGCCTTGCAGCGCGGTGGCCACGTTGTCGATGGCCATGATCTGGGGCACGCCCACACCGGCCACGATACGCGTCGTGCAGATGGAGCCAGGGCCGATACCAACCTTGACGCCATCGGCCCCGGCTTCAACCAGGGCCAGCGCAGCCGCACCGGTGGCGATGTTGCCGCCGATCACGTCCACTTGCGGGAAGTTCTTCTTGACCCAGCGTACGCGCTCGATCACGCCATGGCTGTGGCCGTGGGCGGTGTCCACCACGAGGGCATCGACGCCGGCCTTGACCAGCAACTCGACGCGCTCTTCGGTGCCCTCACCCACGCCAACGGCCGCGCCCACACGCAGCTTGCCGTGGGCATCACGGGCTGCATTGGGGAAGGTGTTCTGCTTGGTGATGTCCTTGACGGTGAACACGCCGCGCAGTTCCCAGGCATCGGTGACCATCAGCACGCGCTCGAGCTTGTGCTTGTGCATCAAGGCCTTGGCTTCGTTCTGGCTGGCGCCATCCTTGACCGTGATCAGGCGCTCGCGCGGGGTCATGATGTCGCGCACGGGAATGTCCGTGCGGGTTTCAAAGCGCAGGTCGCGGCCGGTCACGATGCCGACCACCTTGCCGTCATCGACCACCGGGAAGCCGGAAATGCCGTGCTGGCGTGACAGCTCGATCACGTCCCGGACTTTGACGCCCGAAGAAATCGTGATGGGGTCACGCAACACGCCGGATTCGTAGCGTTTGACACGCGCGACTTCGGCGGCCTGTTGCTTGGCCGTGAGGTTTTTGTGAACAATCCCGATACCGCCTTCCTGGGCGATCGCAATCGCCAGGCGGGCTTCCGTCACCGTGTCCATGGCGGCAGACACCAATGGCAGGTTCAGTTGAATGTTTCGGGACAGACGGGTGGCCAGCGATGTGTCGCGGGGCAACACTTGAGAGTACGCGGGCACCAACAACACGTCATCAAACGTGAGGGCTTTACCAAGCAGGCGCATGAACAGGGCTCCAGACGCAAAAGCGGATTATACGCAGACTCGGCGCTTTTCCGGGAGCGGGAAAACTGACAGGCCGAATACGCCCATTTCCGGGGGATACGCCGGCAGGTGTCCGGATAAACTGCACCACATGAAATACGTGCGCGCTTCTTCTTCCGTGCTGCTTGCCTGCCTGATGGCCGGGCTGGTTGTGGTTGGCTCGTCGGCCCAGGCTGGCACGCAGTGGAAATGGCGCGACGCCAGTGGCGCCATCCAGTACAGCGACCGCCCGCCTCCTGCCGGCACGCCTGACAAGGACATCCTGACGCGCCCCTCCGCGGCGGTGCGTGCAGCGGCCAAGGCAGCAGAAGCGGCATCAGCAGCCAGTGCAGCGGCCACGCCCGCAGCGACTGCCGCCTCCAAGGCTGACCCTGAACTCGAAGCCCGACGCAAGAAGGCCGACGAGGAAAAGGCTGCCAAGCAGAAGGCCGAGGACGAGAAGATCGCCCAGCAGAAAGCCGACAACTGCCAGCGTGCCCGCAGCTACCAGCGCACCCTGGCCGATGGCATCCGCATCGTTCGCACCAACCAAAAAGGTGAGCGCGAATTCCTGGACGACAAGGCTCGTGCAGAAGAATCGCAGCGCAATCAGGAAGCCATTTCGGCCAACTGCGGCAAGTGAGCTGGCCTTGGCCTGATCGCCTTGATCAGGCCTTGGGGGAGCGCTGGATGCCCCTGGGGAGCTTTTCCCCCTGCGCACGGTAGCGCACACGCCGTGCTTCTTTGGGATCGACCTTCAGTTGCCTGACCAGCTCGATCCGGTCCTGGTCCCGCAGAACATGGCCTGGGCGCTCCTTGCGCCCCCAGACACCCACCGTCCATTCGCCAGACTCGATGGCTTGCAGGGTCAAGGTGTCATCCAATGACCAGACATCGGCGGCGAACAAGGCATCGCGCACCGTGCTGCCAGCCGGCAAGCTCAGGCGCACCGTGTGCACGCGCCTGGGCGCCAGGCCCAGCGCGACCTCGACATGCAAGATGTGGCTGGCTTCAGCGGGGGCCATGCACCTGCTCCGCACGCTTGACGAAGGCCTCAACAAAAGTATTGGCGATGCGGTCGAACACAGGGCTGATCACCAGCGACAATGCACGGCTTGAAAACGCGTAGCTGAGGTCGAACTCGACCTTGCAGGCGGGTGAGTCAGCCGGATCCGACGGCGAATCACCAATCTGCCCCGGCTTTTGCAGCGGTGTGAAGCGCCAGGTGCCCTCCAGCTTGGAGAACGGGCCATCAACCAGGCGCATGGTCACGCTGGCGCCGGGCTGATGCACATTGCGCGTGGTGAAAGCCTGACGCACACCGGCAAACGCGATGTGCACGCGGGCGGTGACACCGTCATCGTGGGTCTCGACAACCTCGGCGCGGTCGCACCAGGGCAGGAACAGGGGGTAGGCTTGAACGTCGGTCACCAGCCCATACATTTCACGGGGGGAGTACCAAAGCAAGACGGACTTGTGGACGTGCTTCATAGAATGTCGGTATTTTAAAGACGTCGGCGACTCGCCGCGCCCAAACATGTCCATCGCAGAGAACAGAAAAGCCCAATTCAACTACCACATCGAGGAACGCTTTGAGGCGGGTGTGGTGCTGGAAGGCTGGGAAGTGAAAGCCATCCGCGAAGGGCAAGTGCAGATGACCGATGGTTATGTGGTCGTCAAGGACGGCGAGTTGTATCTGATCGGCCTGCGCATCAATGCTTTGCGATCGGCCTCCACGCACATCAAGCCCGAGGCTGACCGCACCAAGAAGCTGTTGATGCACAAGGAGCAGATCCGCCGCCTGATCGGCAAGACAGAGCAAAAAGGCTACACCATCGTGCCTTTGAACCTGCACTGGAAGGGCGGCCGGGTCAAGGCGGACATCGCGCTGGCCAAAGGCAAGGCCGAACACGACAAGCGCAACACGATCAAGGACCGAGACTGGGAGCGAGAAAAGGGCCGGCTGATGAGACATAAAGTCTCATCTAGTCCGAAGGACTAAAGGAGCGCAGCGACGCCGGCTCTTTCGGCAAAAAGGCCGGCTGATGAGGCACAAGGTTTCATCCAGCCCGAAGGACTGAGGCGCCCTCTTCCCTCTTCCCTCTTCTCTCTTCTCTATTGGCCTTTCGCGGACACACGCACACCCGCACCACGCACCTCGAAGCGCACCAGGTCCAGTTGCTGTGCACCATCGCGCAGGACCAACTCGTGCCGCCCCGGCCAGGGTGACCACCGCACGACGCGCGCACCGCTCAAGCGCTTGCCATCCAGCCACCATTGCGCACGCGCCCTGTCTGTCGCCAGCGTGATGCGTTGCGCCTTGGGGGGGATGTCCGGGTCCAGCGCAAAGATGGCGCCATCCTGAGGCTGGCGGATGCCTCGCTCGGCACCCTGCCCTTGGACCAAGGTCCAGCGGGCTTGCTGGGTCCCTGCCATGAAGACCTCTTCGCGATCGGCGTCCACGGGCGTGTCGTCAGCCGTGTGGCCGTGTTCGAACACCACGGCCTGGCGGACCAAGCCGGCTGGCATAGGCGGCCTCGCAGAGGGCTGCAGGCGATGCAGCTCGCGCACCAAGGCCGCCCAGATGGGCGCGGCCCCCGACACACCGCTCACGTCATGCATGGGGCTGCCACTGGCGTTGCCCACCCACACCCCCACGGTGTAGCGGCTCGTGTAGCCCACGCACCAGTTGTCTCTCATGTCCTTGCTCGTGCCGGTCTTGACTGCAGCAAAGCCACGTGTGGCCAGCACGCTGTCCAGGCCAAAGGTCAGGGCGCGTGCCGTGTTGTCGGACAGGATGTCGGTGACGAGGTAGCTTGCGCCTGCGTTCATGATCCGCCGTGGCGCCACACGCGCCTCATTCACTGATAGGCGAGGCGGCGACCACAGGCCGCCATTGGCCAAGGCCCTGTAGGCGTTGCTCAGGTCACGCAGCGTGACCTCGGCGCTGCCCAGCGCCAGCCCAGGGCCATAGTAGGCACCAGGCTCCTTGAGGTTCAGGCCCACCAGGTTGAGCCGCTGGGCCAGGGCATCGGGCCCGAGCATGGCGCCGGCCCGGACCGCGGGCACGTTCAGGCTGTTGCCCAAGGCCGTGCGCACCGAGACCCAGCCTTTGAAGCGCTTGTCGTAGTTCTGCGGGATGTACAGGCCCGCACCCGTGGGCAGTTGCACGGGCGCGTCATGCAGCAAGCTGGTTGGTGTCAGCAGGCCTTGCTCGAAGGCCATCTCGTACACAAAAGGCTTGAGCGTCGAGCCCGGCTGGCGGCGCGACAGCACGGCGTCCACCTCCGGTGCGTCGGACAGCTCACCGCTGCCGCCCACCCAGGCCAGCACGTCGCCCGAGGCGTTGTCCAGCACGATGATGGCGCCGTCCTCCACGTCCTGATTGGACAGCTCGCTCAGGTGCCGGGCCAACAAGGATGCAGCCAGACGCTGCCAGCGGGCATCGATGGTGCTGCGCACGCTGGGCCCGGGTGATGCTGCGGCGGTGGGCTGCTTGAGCAGCTGCCTGGCCAGATGCGGCGCGATCTGCTCGCCTGGCATGCCCCCGCCCTTTTGCGCCAAGGCAACGCTGGTGACCAAGTCCAGCCCCAGGCAAGAGCGTTGCTGCAAGGTCAAGACCTGGCAGGCCCGTTTGGCCACCACGGCAGGTGATGCGTTCGGGCCTCTGATCAGCGCTGCGGCAATCGCTGCCTCTTGGGCGTCCAGGCCATTGGGGTGTTTGTGAAACAGGGTTTGCGTCAGGGCGGGCAAGCCCACCAGCTCGCCTCGAAAGGGCACCAGGTTCAGGTAAGCCTCCAGGATGTCGCTCTTGCGCCATTGGGCCTCCAGCCGCGTGGCTGTCCAGGCCTGGCTCAGCTTCTGTGGCCAGTTGCGCCGCCCATGGGTGTAGGCGTCGTCCTCGCTGAGCAAGCCGGCCAATTGCATGGTCACGGTGGAGGCGCCCCGTGTGCGCTGGTTCCACAGATTGGCCCAGGCGCTGGAGGCGGCGGCGCGCCAGTCCACGCCGCTGTGCTGCCAGAAGCGTTGGTCTTCCGACAGGACAATGGCCAGGCGCATGGCCGGCGAGACATCTTGCAAGGGCACCCACGGCAAACGGCGCACCTGCTTGTCAACGCGCACCGTCTGGATGAGTTCGCCATGTCGATCCAGCACCTGCACATCGCTGGGGCGATGCTGCGCCCTCACCTGCTGGAAGCTGGGCAGGTCTGCCGCGTACGCCGCACGTGCTGTGGCGCCGCACAGCAGCGTTGCCGTCATCAGCGCAACGAAAACGGCGCGATGCTTCAAGGCCCGACCTCCACCACCGCATTGGGCCACTCGCCAAAGGACTCGGGCGCATACATGGCTTCAACACGTGTCTGCGGCATGTTGAAGCGCCCCGGGTTGTTGAGCCTCACGGTGTACTCGACCACATGGTGGCCTTTGGGCATGAAGTCGAAGTAGCCGCGCCAGGCCTCGAACGCACGCTCGACATAAACAGGCCACATGCCTTCGGCCTTTTCGCCTTGCGACGCCAACTCGGTGTCTCGGCCCAGGCCGCTGCCCAGGATCGTGGCGCCGCCTGGCACGGGGTCACTGAGCACGACCCAGGTCATGTCGGACTGCGCATCGACCTCCAGCCGGATGCGCAACACGCTGCCACGAGGCAAGCGCTGCCCCGGCTTGACGACGCTGGCCTTGCCACCATCCTGACCGCCATCCAGCAGCGCGATGGACTTCGTGACGGCATAGCCCGCACGCAAGGGTGCCTTCAAGGGGATGGCACTGAGGGCCTGCACCGTGAGCCAGGGCTTGCCTGCGCCCTCGTGCTTGACGAGCAAGGGCGATATCGCTGGCGCCTTGGCGTTGGCGGCGCTCACAGGCCAAGGCAGGTTCATGCTGCCGCCATCGGGCGAGCGTGCCCAATCGTGCGTGGCGCTCGCTTCTGCCAGATGGCCCGTGGTGGTGCCGGCCACAGGCACACGCTCAAAGCGTTGGCCAAACTTGTCCAGCGCCAGCGAGGCCCACAAATTGGCATTGGTGGTCAGCCAGGCGCCGCGCCGCTGGCGGGCCAGCGCCCCCTGCACCAAGCGTGGCATGTCCTCCTGCCAGGCAGGCAGTGCCATGACCGACAGGATCAGCCTCGCTGCGTTGGCGTCAGCGTTGTCCATCAGCCACCACCAGAAGTCGTCCTCTTCGGTGGAGAACTTCAAGGTGGTGCCCGCGTAGGTCAAGCGGCTGCGCAAGATCTGCTCGGCGTCGGCCAGGCGCTTGTCCCGGTCGGGCATGGTCTTGACGCGTTGCAGGATGTTGAACCAGTTGATCACGGCCGCAGTGGGCCAGGTGTTGGGCGCCAGCGTGATGCTGTCGAGCATGCGCGGCTCGGCGCGGCCATAACGCGACAGGGCCTCCAGCGCAGCCAGGCGGCGCACGTCCAGCATCAGGTTGGCAGCGCGCCCGGGGGGCGACCAGCTCGCGCGCTGGAGCCTGCCCTGCACAAAGGCGCTCAAGCCGCCAAGCATGGCGTCGCGCGCTTGTGGCGGCAACTCGAACCCCGCTTCATGCGTGGCCGCCAGCACGTAGGCCGTCAATGTGTCACTGCCATGGGCCGCCTCACCAGACATGGGCGGAAAGTAGCTGGCCAGGCCATCGTTGTCCAGATAACTGGGCAACTGGCGTGCCACACCGACCCACATGTCGGCGTCCTTCAAGCCAATGGCCTTGGACGTCTTTTGCTCCAGGCACACAAAGGGGTACTGCTCGAAGAAGCGGCGGATGCCCGGCAGCGCGCCCGTCAATTTGGGTTGCAAGCCCAGCTGGATGCCGCCGCGTGCCTGCATGCCTTGTGGTCGCGCATCGCTCACGGCGTCAACGGGGGGCGCCACGGACAGCGTGAACGGCGCAGACAGTTGCTGCAAGCTCGCCTGCATCACCCGCACCGGCACGGCTGGCACCACTTGCTGCTGGACTTTGAGCTTGTCCGATGGCGAACCTGCGCCGCCCTGTGCTTGAGCGGACGCCAGCCATTGCAGGCGCTTCACGCCTGCGGGGACATCAATCGTCCAGCGCACTTCCCTGGCCCCACCGGCGGCAATGTCCACCTCCATGGGCGACAGCTTGAGGTTCGCGGCGCCCTGCTTAGCGTCCATGGGCTCGGCCTGGCCGTTGAGCTGTGCGGTCACGCGCAGCGGCTTGGCCGTGGTGTTGCGCAAGGTGAAGATGGCCTCGAACTGGTCGCCTTCTCTGACCAGGGGTGGCAAGCCCGACAACATCTGCAAGTCCTGGTTGACGCGGATGGTGGCCTGGCCCGTGCCAAAACGTGAAAGGCCCGAGCTGGCCACGGCCACCAGCCTGAAGCTGGTCAGGGCGTCATTGAGCGGCACGTCAATCAGCGCTTCGCCCTTGCTGTCGAGCACCATCGAACCCTTCCAGATCAGCAGGGTGTCAAACAGCTCGCGCGTGGCCCCATGGCCGCCCCCGCCGCCTGGCGGCAAGGCCTTGCGCCCATAGTGCCGGCGGCCCACGATTTCGTTCTGGGCCGTGCTGGTTTCCACACCCCATGGGCGGGATTGCAGCATCGCGTCCAGCAGGCGCCAGGAGTCGTTGTCCGACAAGGCAAGCAAGGCCTCGTCCACCGCAGCAAAAGCCACCTCGCCTTGCACCGGGTGGCCATCCTGCATCACCCTGACACGCGCCTTGGCGGTCTGGCGGATCGTGTACTGGCTCTTGTCTGTGGTGACCTGCACCTGCAAGGCGTGCTCGGCCCGGCCGATCTGCAGCGCCGCCACGCCCAGCTTGTAGGCTGGCCTGGACAGGTCCACCATGGCCGATGGAGCCTGGTATTCACGCCCTTCGTACCAGAAGGCCTTGAACCAGGCCATGGGTGAACGCCAGCCCCAGGTGAAGAAGCTGTACCAGGGCACCTCGCGGATGCGGCCACGCAAGGCCATCACGCTCACGAAGACATTGGGCGCCCAACTGCTCAGCTCGCCATCCTGGCCGCGGCGGCCTTTGGGAATGGGCAACTCGATGACCGGGTCCTGCCCGGTCAAGGTCATGACCTTGCTGTCGACGATGCCCTCGCGCTCGATGCTCACCAGTACCGTGGCCTCACGGAAAGGCATGCGCACCTGCAAGCGAGCGGTCTCGCCGGGCTCGTAGCTGGTCTTTTCAGGCAGCACGTCCATGCGGTCGTCGTTGTCCTGGCTGAACCACAGCTCACCTTGCCGGGTCACCCACACCGATGTCGCCGCCTGGGCCAGATGCCCCTCGCCGTCCTTGGACTGGGCCAGCAGCTCGACCTCGCCGGCCTGGTCCAGCACCGTCTCGCACAACAGCAGGCCGCGCTCGTCGGTGCGGCCATCGCAGACACGGCCCAGGTCCTTGACCTCGGTGCGGTTGTCATAGGCATAAAAGCCCCCCACGATGCGCTTGCGCGTGCTGATGGTCTGGCTCAGGCGCGCCTGCACCACGACGGACTGCGACTTGATGGGCTTGCCGGCCGTGTCCAGCGCCAGCACCTGGAACTTGACGCGCCCCTGGTCGCGCCCACCCGTGCCCGCCCAGCGGGTGCTCTTGACACCCAGCACCACCGCGCTGGGCCAGATCGGCATGTTGCTCGCCACGGTCTGCACCTCGCCATTGGGGTCGGTGAAGCTCATTTCGGCGTGTAGCTCGGAGGCCGCCGCCCGCAGGGGGATGTCCGTGATGTGGATGCGGGCCGCGCCCTCGCGGTCGGTCACGGCGGGCAGCTTGTCTGCCACCACCTGGTCACCTGTGCCGCCATCTGATGCGCCCTCGCCATCAGCACTGGCTTGTCGCTCACGGGGCGGCTGGAAGTTGAAGTCCTCATAGCCCGCAAAGCTCGGGTAGCGATCACGCAGGACCGCCGTCACCTTGACGGGAGATTGCGCCACGCCACCACCCGACAGATAACTCAACTGCGCCGACAGATTGACGGTCTTGGGTGCGACCAATTTGTCTTTGGGGCCGCTGAGCCGCGCGTCCACCAGGGGCAGCCGGAACTCTTCGACGCGGAAGCTGCCACCATGCAGGCTTTGCCGCCCTTGCGGGCTGTTGCGCTCCAGGGTGATGTCGTACATGCCCAGTTGGGCCTCGGCCGGGATCTGCCAGCTCGAGAGCGTCTGGCGGCCTGGTTGCGACGATGGCCAGCTCAAGGGCTGCGTGTACTCTGTGCCGGACCCGATGTGGGTGATCTTGAGCGTGTCCGGCCACTGCGCGCGGGGCAGCTCGCCAAAACCGTTCATGGTCTCTGTGCGCAGGAAGTGCTTCATCGACACCGTTTCGCCCGCCCTCAGGAGGTTGCGGTCCAGCACGGTGTGCGCCCGGATCGAGGTGCGGTTGTATTCTTCACCCGGCGACAGCGTCGGGTGGTTGAAGCGCCAGGGTTCGATGCCCTTTTGCCAGTCGGTGAACACAAAGGCCATGTCGGTCTGACCTTTGTAGGGCCCTTGCACAATGGGCTTGCGGGCCGTGACGAACAGGCCGTCCGAGACCACGCAGCGTTCGCGGTCGATGGTCAAGGCCACATTCACCGGTGCCAGGCCTTGTGCGTTGGTCTTGCCTGACCACAAGCGCTCGCCACGGCAGTTGTTGACCGCGACCTCGGCCTCGGCCACCGGCTGGCCCTTGTCCAGCGAGGTCACCCAGACCAGGGCGTTGTCGCGGCCGAGTTTCATGTGCACGCCCAGGTTGCTCACCAGCACACCGGTGCGCACATACATGGGCGCCGGCTTGGCCAGCAAGGATTGCCCTAGCCGGGCCGATGCCACCTCGATCACGTGGTAGCCCGGGCCGGCCATCGGAATGCCGACGACCTCGAAGGGGCGCGGGTCCTTGTCCTCGACCGAGGGGACGTTCAAGGGCTTGGCCGCGCTGTCTTCATTGAGCAGCGACAGCTCCCGCGAGCCAATGCGGCGAGGCCGCTGATAGTGGCGTGTGCGGCCGTCTTCGTCTGTCTCGGTGACCGATTCGGTCCATTGCGATTTGGGCCGCCCCAACTCCTGCGCCGTGAAATCCGACTCGTGATAGCGGCGCACCTTGGCCATCCAGCGCAAGATGTCCGCATCCGTGCTGATCGCCTTGGTCCTGACGGCGGCGCCCGTGTCCAGCCCACGCACCTGCAGGCTCTTCTCCACGTGGCGCAAGGTCATGGGCACCAGCGGCGCTTGACCAGGCTCGGCGTACAACTCGATCACGCCAAAAGGTGCGGCGGCAAATTTGGCCAGCGGCGGCATGGCCGAGGTGGCGACCTTCAGCGGATAACCTTCGCCATTGCTGACGGGCCGCCCCGCCACATCCTTGAACCCCGATGGCAGCTTGACCTTGAAGCTGCCGGACTCGGGTAAAGGCGGCGTGAAGCGCACCTCGTTGAACTCTTCCGACTTGTCATCTTTATCGAAGAAGGGCGCGATGGCCGAGCCCGATTCGGGCACCAGGCGGATGTCCTGCGCCAATTGGCGAGACACCGGTGACGAGAACTGCACCACCATGGGCCTCAGAGGCAGACAAGGGCTTTGCGCCCGCTCGCGCTCACACGAGAAATTGACCACGAAGGCCTTGCGCACGCGGTAGTCGAACACCTGCGGCTGCTGGCTGACCAAGGCGGGGGTGCCTCTGGCCGCAATCCCCGCCCCCCAGACCAGGCGCATGCGGGCGCCATTGGGCAAAGGGCGCTGGCAATGCAGGAGCAGCGCGCGATCTGCCCGCGCGCCCGTGAGCCCGCGTTGTTTGAGCAGCTTGTCCCGCAAGGTGCCCTTCACGATCTGCACGGGCAGGCGCTCACCGATGCCCTCCACTTCGCAGCGCGCATGGGCTTGCACCGAGGCCTCGTCGGTGGCCCCGTTGAGCATCAACAGAAAGTGCTGGTCTTCTTCCAGCTCGCCGCCGCTGGGCCAGATCTGGCGCACGAAGGGCCCGCCGGTCTGAAAAGCAAAGGAGGTAGCGGGCAAGCGCCCGGCCGCGGCCAGCTTGGGCACCCAGCTGGCACGCGATTCGACCTGGCAGCGCACGCCGGGCCCGACATCGTCTTCGAAGTCGTACACCCAGACCTTGTCCGTGGACCAACGCCCCGCACCCTTGGGCACCTCGCCCTGGCAGTTGATGCTGAAAGGATCGTCCTGGCGGATATCACCCAAAGGGGCTACGGACTGGGCAAAGACCACCGTGATCTGGCGCACGCCGGCCACGACGCCCTGGGGCGACATGCGCGCCACCGACGTGGCCTGAGCCACCCCCACCCCGGCGAGGCCCAGAGCACTGAAAAAAATGGCCGCGCGCCGCCAGATTGACATGATCTATTCCCTTGTTTCTCGTTCACCAGCGCGGAACAGTCTAGGGCATGTGGACGGCCCGCCTCATCCCCCATTGGTCAGATGCAGCTTGGTGGATTTTTATGCATCCATGTCGCAAACGACCCCCTATATGTCGCGCAGGGTGCTGGTCGCGACAGTCCGGGATGCCTACAGTCAGACACATGCTTGACACGACCCGCTCCCCCTCGCCCACCAGCGCCCCGCTGCCCAGTGCTGCGGGTGGTGAGCTTGTTCCCTTCGTGGCTGCCAATGCCTGGATCAAGGCCGCCATGCATTGCCGCTTCAACATCGACCCCCTGTTCAGTGCCGCTGGCGTGAACCTCAATGCCAACAACGTGGCCATGGTCCGCAAGAGCGCCCTGATTCGGCTGATGCAGCAATGCGTGGAGCACGCTGCACCGAACTTCCACTTTCCCCTGGTCATGGGCGAGCACTTTGCCTTTGACCACATGCCCGCGGTGGAAACCTTTCTGGCCACCAGCCCCACCCTGCGCCATGCCTTGCCGGCCTTGCAATGGGCTGGCATGACCATGCCCAACCTGGGCTTGCATGTAGAAGAGCACGGCGCCACCTCGGCCCTCGTGCTCGAGGTCGACGTGCCGATGGCTGATACCACCGTGCGCGGCTACTTCGTCGAGGCCATCTTTGCCGCCATCAGCAAGATCGTGCGCCTGGCGCTGGGCCCCACCAACCTGATCCACTACATCGACATGCGGCACCAGCCTCATCCGCGCTTCATGTCTCTCACGGCCAACTTCCCGGCGCCGATCCGCACGATGCAGGCCCGGGATGCGGCCGTCTTTGCGACCAGGTTGCTGGACATGCCCCTGCCCGGCGCCTCACCCGGCCTGCACCAACGTGCACAGGAGTTGGTGCGCCAGCAATTGCCCATCAGCGAAGAAAAGCTCGACAAACAGCTGGAGCGCGCCTTCCGCCAACAACCCGCCCTGCTGGGCCAGGGGCTGGACCGCATGGCGGACCGGCTCGGCCTGCACCCCCGCACCCTGCAACGCCGCCTGCGCGAAGAGGGCCAGCAGTTCACCGACATCCAGACCCAATGCCGCCTCGACATGGCGCGCGCCGGTCTGCTGACGGCGCAATGTGACATCGAGTCACTCAGCGCCCAACTGGGCTTTGCCGACCGCCACAGCTTCACCCGCGCTTTCAAGCGCTGGACAGGCCTTTCACCCAGCGCCTGGCGGCGTCAGCAACAGCCCTCAACCCGAGGAGCCACAACATGACAAACCACACCAACGCGGTGCCCCAAGAGCACGCCCCCATCGTGCCCCGCGAGAACCTGGACTTCGGCCTGGATGGCGACATCCCCAAGTACTGGATGGCCGGCGACGCCTTCAAGACACGCTTCTTCGACGCCATGTCGACCCTGTTCCCCATGGGCGAGAAGTTCTTCATCACCAGCGTGCGCGAGTTCCGAGACGGCGTGACCTCACCCCAGCTGCAGCAAGAGGTCAAGGACTTCATCCGCCAGGAAGCGCAGCACACGCTGATCCACCGCCAGTTCAACGACCGGCTCAAGGCCCAGGGCGTGGACATCGACGACATCAACAAGCAACTCGAAACGATGTTCTTCGTGGATGCGCCCAAGATGACGACGCCCACCCAGCGCCTGGCCGCCACCGCCGCGCTGGAGCACCTCACTTCGATGATGTGCACCTGCTTCTTCGAGCGGCGCGAGTTGCTGGAAACCAGCGACCCCCGCGTGCGCGCCATGTATGCCTGGCATGCCATCGAAGAGGTGGAGCACAAGGCCGTCGCCTTTGATGTGCTGACCCAGGTGGCCAAGGCCGGCTACTTCCGCCGCAACATGGCCATGCTGGCCATCACCTTCGGCTTCCCCTTGACGGTGGCCCGCATCATGAACCACATGTTCAAGGTGGATGGCTTCAACTTCTGGCAACGCACCAAGCTGTGGGCACGCGGCCTGTGGTGGTTCTACAAGCCGGGCGGCCTGTTCATCCCCACGATCGGCTACTACCTGGCCTATTACAAGCCCGGCTTCCACCCCTGGAAGGTCAAGGAAATGCCCAGCTATGGCACCTGGCTGAAGGTCTTCGAGCGCACGGGTGACCCGATAGCTGCGGGCAACGCCCTGCACGCCGCCGGGCAATGATGCGCTGAGGCTGGCTGACTCAGGCCAGTGCGCCTAGCGCCTGATCCAGATCGGCCAGCAGGTCGCCGATCTCTTCCAGGCCGATGGCAAAACGCACCAGCGTGCCATCGGTTTGCCCGGCCAGCTCGCCAAACTGCCGCATGCCACGCAAGCCATACGGCACGACCAGGCTCATGGGGCCGCCCCACGAATAGCCGATCTTGAACAGCTTGAGTGCGTCCACGAAAGCGTCGACGCGCTCGGGGCTGTAGCGGGTGCCATCGAACACCACCGACACCAGCCCACCTGCAGCGGCGCACAGTTGGGCCCAATGCGCATGGCCGGGGGAATCCGGCAAGGCCGGGTGCAACACTCGTGCGACCTCGGGGCGGCTGGTCCACCACTGGGCCACCTGGCGCGCGGCCGCATCATGCGCCGCATAACGCAGCGGCATGCTGGGCAGGCCACGCAAGACCAGTTCGACGTCGTTGGCACCCACACCCAGGCCCAGGCGCATGTGCGTCAGCTTCATCTGCAGATGCAGGGGCTCATCGCGCGTGGTGACCGCGCCCATCAGCACATCGCCGCCGCCCGAGGGGTACTTCGTCAAGGCGTGCACGGAGATGTCCACCCCGTGCGAGCCCCCCTTGTCGGGCAAGCCCAGGTCAAAGGCATCAAAGGCCAGGCCAGCGCCCCAGGTGTTGTCCAGCGCCGTAACCAGGTGCGGGTACGCCCGCGCGACGCGCAACAGGCCGAGCAGATCCGGGAACTCCAGGGTGACCGAGCCAGCCGCCTCCAGCCAGAGCAGGCGCGTGCGTTCGGTGATCATGCCGGCCAGTGCAGCCGCATCCATCGGGTCATAGAAGCGGTGGCTGATGCCCCATTGCGCCAACTCGACCCGCGCGAAGTCCTTGTTGGGTGCGTACGCGTTGTCGGGAATCAGCACCTCGTCGCCCGTGCGCAAGCAGGCCATGTTGACCAGCGCCAGCGCCGACAGGCCGGATGGCGCCAGCAAGGTCTGCAGCCCGCCCTCCAGTGTGGCCAGCCGCTCTTCCAGGATGAAGGTGGTCGGCGTGCCGTGCAGGCCGTAGGTGTAGCCGCTCTTGTCCTTCCACTGCCGCGTCTTCAGGGCCGCCGTGTTCTCGAAGATCACGGTGGAGGCCTTGTGCACACCGGGCACCACGGCCTGGAAGCCGCCCGGCGCCTGGTAAGGGTGGTGAATCAGCTTGGTGGCGTCCACGGCGGGCTTCCTGTTGGGGATCACATCCGATCAGATTGGCAAGGCGATCAGGTCATGGCCTTCCACCGCGACGATGCGCGCCTTGGTGAACTCACCCACCTTGAGCGTCTTGCTGGCCTTCTCGGGCGGCAGCAGGCGCACGGTGCCATCGATCTCGGGCGCGTCGGCATAACTGCGGCCCACACCGCCCTTGCGGCCCAAAGCCGGCGCGCTGTCGACCAGCACCTGCATCGTGGCCCCCACGCGGCGATTCAACTTGGCAATCGACACCTGCTCGGCCACCGCCATGAAGCGCGCACGGCGCTCCTCGCGGACCTCGTCGGGCAAAGCGCCTTCCAGCTCATTGGCCGGTGCGCCTTCGATGGGCGAATAGGCAAAGCAACCGGCGCGGTCGATCTCGGCCTCTTTGAGGAAGTCCAGCAGGTACTCGAACTCTTCTTCGGTTTCGCCGGGGAAGCCTGCGATGAAGGTCGAGCGCACCACGATCTCCGGGCACATCTCGCGCCAGCGACGCAGGCGATCAAGGTTTTTCTCGCCATTGGCCGGGCGCTTCATGCGCTTGAGCACGTCAGGGTGCGCATGCTGGAACGGCACGTCCAGATAAGGCAGCACCAGGCCCTGCGCCATCAAGGGGATGATGTCATCGACATGCGGATAGGGGTAGACATAGTGCAGGCGCACCCAGGCGCCGAACGCTTGCGCCATCGTGCCCAGTTGCTCCACCAGGTCATACATGCGCGTCTTGACCGGCTTGCCATCCCAGAAACCGGTGCGGTACTTCACGTCCACGCCGTAGGCGCTGGTGTCCTGGCTGATGACCAGCAGCTCCTTGACGCCGGACTCGAACAGGGCCTTGGCCTCGGTCAGTACCTCGCCGATCGGGCGCGAAACCAGGTCACCGCGCATGCTGGGGATGATGCAGAAGCTGCAGCGGTGGTTGCAGCCCTCGCTGATCTTGAGGTAGGCGAAGTGCTTGGGCGTGAGCTTGATACCGGCCACGCCGCGGGCCTCGGGCACCAGGTCGATGAAGGGATCATGCGGTTTGGGCACGTGGATGTGCACCGCGTCCATCACCTCCTGCGTGGCATGGGGGCCGGTGACGGCCAGCACCTTGGGGTGCACACCCTTGATCAGGTTGCCGCCGTCCGAGCCAGCCTTGGCGCCCAGGCAGCCCGTGACGATCACCTTGCCGTTTTCGGCCAGGGCCTCGCCAATGGTGTCCAGGCTCTCCTTGACCGCGTCATCGATGAAGCCGCAGGTGTTCACGATCACCAGATCGGCACCGTTGAAGGTCTTGCTGGTCTCGTAGCCCTCAGCGCGCAACTGCGTGAGGATCAACTCCGAATCGGTCAAAGCCTTGGGGCAACCGAGGGAAACGAAGCCGATTTTGGGGGCCTGGGCGGGCGCCGCGGGGGCGCCACCGGGGGGGATCTGGGTCTGTTCTGCACTCATGGGGCGCCATTGTCCGGCAAATTGGCATTCACAAGCGCGCCAAGGGGCATGCCGGGCCCGGAAACCAGGGGGTGGCGCCCACTTCTGCTCAACAACATCATCATCACAGCACGTCCAACGGGCTTTGCACTCCGCCGCCCCCGACCTTGAGCACATGGGTGTAAATCATGGTGGTGCTGACATCGGCGTGCCCCAGCAGCTCTTGCACGGTGCGGATGTCATAACGCGCCTGCAGCAGGTGCGTGGCAAACGAATGCCGCAAGGTGTGGGGCGTGGCCGGCTTGACGAGCTGTGCCAGGCCCACGGCCTTCTTGAACGCGCGCTGGAAGGTCTTGTCCAGCACATGGTGACGCCGCTCCACCCCGGCGCGTGGACAGATGGACAACTCCTCGGAGGGAAACAGCCACTGCCAGCCCCAGGTCTGGCCCAAGCGGGGATTTTTCGCCTCCAGCGCCGTAGGCAGCCAGACACCCGCGCGCTCCGCCGCCCGGTCCTGCTCCCACAACATCTGCGAGCGGGCCATCTGCGCCCGCAAGGCATCCGCCAGACGATCTGGCAGCATGACGGTGCGGTCCTTCCCGCCTTTGCCATCGCGCACCACGATCGCCCCGTGGCCAAAATCAACATCCTTGATGCGCAGGCGCAGCCCCTCCATCAAACGCATGCCGGTGCCATACAGCAATTGCCCGATCAGGCGATGGCGGCTGTCCAGGGCCGACAGCACCTGAGCCACCTCGGTGCCGGTCAGCACGACGGGCAACTTGGGTCCGGACTTGGGGCGCCCGATGTTCTGCAGCCAGGGCACATCCTGCCCCAGCACTTTGCTGTAGAGAAAAATCAGCGCTGAAAGCGCCTGCTTGTGCGTGGACGCCGCGACATGCCGCTCATTGGCCAGGTGGGCGAGAAAGGCCTCGATCTCGGCCAAGCCCATATAGCGGGGATGCCTCTTGCCGTGGAAGTGGATGAAGGCGCGGATCCAGTAAAGATAGGCCTCCTCGGTACGCAGGCTGTAATGCAGATACCGAACCCTCTCCCGCACCTGATCCAGCAAGCGCTCGGAATGCAGCGGCGGCAAAGGCGAAGCAGCGTCGCCGAACATGTGTCGCATAACCCTGATGATCTGTATTTTTGTACAGGCATCATATGCAGATATTTCTGTAGGCGCAAGTGGGTTTTCGCCAGAAAGTTGTCGTCGAACTTGGCGGATAGACTCGCACTTGTACGCCCCGAACCCGGGAGTGATTGGGACTGGGGTGTCGTCTACATCACGTTAGGCCTGCGTAAATATGAAGCCAAGTTTTACCCTACGCTCCCTTCCGTTGCTCCTGGGTGTATCAGCCGGCTTTGCTCTTGCTGACCCCGTAGAGACAAGTCTGCCGCTCTATTGCAATCAGCGCACAGGAGCACTCTTTGTGAGCGGTTTTCCAGACGAGCAGCCCAGCTTGCAGGTCACCTACAGCAAGCATGTAGTGCGTTGGGGCACCCTACTAAAGGTCGGGCCGGAGAAAAATCAGTGGGGAGATCCATTGAGAACCGGTAGCCGCAATGCATCAAATAAGTGCGGCCCATTCAAAGTCATATTTTCCAGTGGTTTCCTCAACTCAAATCCTCAAGGCGAGTTAGGCGCCATTGACTTTCCAGTAGTGGAAATCCGAAAAGGCAATAAAGTGATCCTAGAGCAAACAGCTCTTGAACTATGTGACGTTAACCTATCCCGGTACAACTACTTCGGCGAGTGCCCAGACCGTTGGGCCAAGAGCATCGAAGTTGTGCCAACGAGTTCTGGCCATGAAGTCAGAGTAAAGCGAGCATTCACCGATGCAGCCTCTAAAGACGTGGAGAGAATTGACTTGTACAAATAGTCGCATGCAGGGAGCTATCCAGCATGGCATCAACAGTTAAGCACAGCGACAAAGCCCAAAATCCATCGCCTAACTGGGCGGTCAAGCGGACGCCAACAAGGGCCATGGCTTCGCCATTGTCCTGGCCCTTGTTGGTGCCCTACAGTCGCTGCGCTCCTTACGGCGCCGCTTACCTTGGGCGTTAGGCCAATCGGTATGGGCACTAGAACCCAACTGTTCTTATCCAGTCTTCCCCTAGCGCTGACGTTGGGAGGCTGGAAACTTGCTGGCCTCCTGAACTCGATGCTTAACTGCTCATCCATCGGGAAATCGCCACAGCCTTGCATTGCCTTCTCCGTGGACTGGCAACCTCTGCTGTCATTTTTCAGCGGCCATGGAATGCTGCTCTGGGTCCCAGGCCTACTCATCTCAAGCCTGTGGGCCGGACAGATAGTTGCGCAACACCTTCCCGCCCCATGGGGAGCCAAACGTTCAAAAAACGAAATCAGCGATGAAGTGCAACGCCAGAGCCCAAATTCCCGCGCCTAACTGGGCGTTCAAGCCGACGCCAACACTGGCCATGGCTTCGCCATTTTCATGGCCAGTGTCGGTACCCTCCGCCCTAGCGGGCTCCGGCGCCGCTTAACTATGGCGTTAGGCCCTCATTTACATCCATCAAGTCTGTTCAGAAATCGCACCATGTCTGAAGGCATAGATCATCGCGGCTATCTTCTGGCTCCCCTCGTGCCACCGACCTTGAACATTGCATTTGTTCCGGTATGGTCGATCCTCGCAGGGCACGCGGAATCTGCTGGTGCCGCGATGGCATGGCAACTCGTTGCCTGGTTCGGGCTTGAGGCTGCCTGCCTTGCAAGCATCTACCCTCTACTCTGGCTCCTTCACAAGCAAATCATCAGTCTTCCGGTGAGCACAAGGGTAGCTGCAGCGCTCTCTTTTTTCTTTTCGGCCTGCGCGTCATTCGCACTTTTCGGCCCCATTCAAGTGCAAGGTCATGTATTTGCAAGTTGGGGCTTCGCATTCATTGCGGCCGCTCTAGCTTTCTCAGCATTTCAGTCACGGCAGAGTCGGCGTCTACAGCAAGCCTCGTGACTGACTGCCCCTGCAAAAAGGCTGCAAAATGCCAAGACAACAAATAGCCAAGGGAGCGCGCTCATGCGCAGGCCTAGCATCAATACACAAGCACAGGTCGGTGTGTTCTCGTCGGCCTTGGCATCTGTCCTCAGCCTAACTCAACGGTCAAGCGGACACCAATACTTGCCAGCAAGTATTGGTACCCTGCGTGCTTCGCACTCCGGTGCCGCTTACCTTGGGCGTTAGGCCTCTCATGATGAAGTTCCCGAATCCTCGCAGAGCCCGGTTTCAAGCATTGCTCGGGGCACTCCTATCCTGGTTCTACGTGCTTTGGCTGGCTGGCCTTCCCTTGTTCATCAGCAAGGGCTACTTCCTCTATGGCCTAGGTATCTCTGTAGTGTTGCTGTTGGTCGTCCTAGCGGTATCGGCCACCCTGAAATGCCCGAACTGTGGGAAGAGCATCGCCATAGCACAAAAGACTCCTCGGCTAACCCCTGACTGTCGAGCTACGCGAAAGCACCTCTTTCCTATCGAAGCGCTGAAAGGTTTGCCTAGCATTGAAGCATGCCCACATTGCGGCACGCAGCTATCGTTCGCATAATGTTCAAAGTTGAGTATGCAATTGAAGCGCCAATCGTCTTCCAGTAGCCCAAACTCAAGCGTCAAGCGCAACACCCTTGAGGTTTATGTGTTCTCAACGCCCACTCCTGCGCTCAGTAGCCTAACTGGTCGTTCAACAGGGACGTCAATGCTTCGCATTGCCGCCCGTTAACTTAGGCGTTAGGCCTTCACTTTTGAAAAGCATGCGCGAAGCCCACATGCCACCGCCAAACGAACTGTCCGTCCTGCGGCGGCCAGTGCAATGTGGTGCTACGCGACCGCCCCTGGGCGCACGCCTTCGCTCTGGAATAGGTAACGCCATCACCGAGCGCGTGCACCACATCTATCAAGGCCATCGCGCTTGGCTACAAAATGCAGAGCAAGGCCGACTTGGTTCGCAGCACCGCGCATCTGCATGCAGCCTAACTGGTCGTTCAACAGGGACGTCGCTGCTCCGCAGCGCCGCCCGTTAACTTTGGCGTTAGGCTTTTTATGAGCATCCAACGAAACGTTGCGCAGCAGAATGGCGACATTCGATTCGAAATCGAATCATCTGCCGCAGAACTATCGACCAACGGAAGCCGATTTCTTTGGCTATCAGATCTACTCAAAGAGCACGGCCTATCCAAGACTGAAGGGCTGCTTGTACGCATCCTCCATACGCCTGAACAAGAAGGTGATCTGTACTCAGTAACCTGGCTTACTCACACTCGAAGGTTCTGGAGCTTCAGCGTCGTTCTGGACAGACAAACAAGCAAACTGATAGAAGTCGAACAGGCAGAGGACATCACAGATCAGGAGTCCGTTGCGATGCACATGCGCGGCAAAGGCATGTCGTTTGGCGCCATCGCTATCGAGTTTCTCAATGAAAAATTGGCCATCCTCCAAAAAATGAGTACAAAGAATGAGTAACTCAATCTTTGAAGCATTGGCCGCCAGCCTAACCGTAAGTTCGAGAGGGACAACAATGCTTCGCATCGTTGCCCCTCAACTTTGGCGTTAGCCCTCTCAATTCATGCCAAATTTACTCGATGCGTGGAAGGAACTGAGAACAGACCAGCAGCCCTTTGTTCTGCCTGGCGATGAGCTTGTTCTCTCTGATCCAAATCTATCCAGTCGATTCGAAGGCTGGGGCGCCTTCACTGCTGACCCCGACTTCGGAAAGCCCGGCGACAACAGACTACATTTGGATTTACTGCCAATACCTTTTGTTGGGAATCTCAAGTCAGCGTCAATTTTTCTCCTCATGCTCAACCCAGGCCTGAGCGCACAAGACTATTACGGCGAATACGAAGTCCCGGCATACAAAACGGCCCTACTGAACAACCTCAAGCAAACGGAAGAGGCAGACTTCGTCTTTCTGGACCCACGCTTCGCGTGGCATGGCGGTTTCAACTATTGGCATACAAAGCTCAGACACGTAATCGACGACCTCTCTTCAAAATTGAGCATCACCTATGGCCAAGCACGAAGCATCCTGCAATCTCGGCTGGCAGCTATAGAACTGGTCCCGTACCATTCCGCCAGTTTTGCTGTGCCGAGTCAAAAGTTTGAACAACTCCGATCAGTCAAGCTTGCTCATGCCTTCGTACAGAATTTACTTCCCCGAGCACGGGAGGGCGAATGCCTCATCATTGCTACACGCGCAGTGAAACATTGGAATTTGCCTGAGCAAAACAACGTAGTCAACTACTCACCCAACGAAGCAAGAAGTGCCCACCTTAGCCCCCATAGCCGAGGCGGATCCGCGATCATTGAGTTTATACAACGCAGCTATGAGCGCGAGGGCTAACTGGTCGTTCAACGCGGACGCCAATGCTTCGCATTGCCGCCGGTTAACTTTGGCGTTAGGCCAACTCAAAATACAAAGATGAGCGATCAACCACCACCGATGAACAGCCCCACTGGCGATGAACTGCCTCCTGCTTGGAGTTGGCCTCGATACAAAGGAGTTGCGGCAACATTCGCTGTCATTGCCCTTGTCATCGCCGCAGCGTTCTATGCCATATCTCAAATCGAAAGCGTTGCTGTGAGTGCTGCATGCGAAAACATCCCTGGGGGCTACTCATGCTTAATCTCTGGTGATAACAAGAACGCAACCTCGCTTGGGGTCTGCTGGTCAATAAATCGCGTCTGCGAGAACGGGCAGAAGTCCAGCGCGAAGAAGTGCCAGTCCGTCTATCTCGCACCGGGCAAAAGCGCAAAAGCCATCTTGGCAAACGCAGAATTTGAGAACAACGAAAAGTGCGACAAAGTGTCGGCCTTCAGCGTGGAGAATGTATCTGCAGGTAGCCCAACCTTCACCTATGACGCATCCAAATCTAAATAGGCGTTAGAAAAACATCACCAAAAATCGGCTTAGGTTGCCAAGTGAGCTCAATAACCTGCCTTCGCTCGCCAGCCTAACTAACGGTTCAACGCGGACAAAAATGCTCCGCATTTTTGCCGGTTAACCTTGGCGTTAGGCCATCCTAAAAAATCATGCCGAGCAACTACAAGCCGATTTGGTTCACGACTGACAGTCAATTGAACGCACTAACTTCAGGCTACGCAAACGCGTCCCTATTTACAAAGTTAACAGGTCGCTTCGATGTGCCGCAAGGCATTGCTCACCTGCGCGGTGTGTTGATGCCTTGGATGCGCATGCCACTTGTTCTATCAGCACAAGGTGAACTAAGCATTAGTCAACAAGCACTGTCATTCAATCCCAAGCCATTTAGGGCATTTGGGTGGAGTGTTCGAGGCGAACACAAGGAGCTTGCATTCTCAATCAATGCAGAGGACGTTTTGTCGGTCGAACCCGCAGACTTCAGCTCCCCTGTCATCCGACTCTTTGATCTACCGTTTACGCGTATCCGAACTAAGCTAGCCACCCCACTGGATAACTTCCTCCTTTGCGTAGGAGGGCGAATTGCAATGCCGATAATTAAGGCTCGCAGCAAAGAACTGCGAGGCGAAATCATCGACTGGCAAAGTCAGCGCAAGGCAAGTGCAACACTATGATCGACTCATCGGCCAAAGCACCTGTCACCAGCCTAACTGGTCGTTCAACAGGGACGTCGCTGCTCCGCAGCGCCGCCCGTTAACTTTGGCGTTAGGCCCCACAATTACATCGAGGCATCACACATGGATCTGCCATCGGTATCCGACATTCCTTCGCTCACATTCGATGAACTTACTGAGCACAAACGCTTGTCGCGAGTGAACTTGGAGCGCTACCTTGGCCTTGTCGAGCACATCGACAAAGAACTACTGGTCAGGTCACCGACAGCGAACTACAAGTGCATGAAATGCGGCCACACGAAGTTCGAAGAGCATCGACTTCGCGCAGCCCAGGGCGGACTTGGTTCCTTCTTCGGTGTTGAGTCGGCTCAGTACACTTCCATTGTTTGCTCCCGCTGTAAGTTCTCAGAGCTTTATCAAGGCCATGTACCCATCGGTCAACAAGCGCTGGACTTTGTTTTTGGGCGCTAACCATGGTCATCAACGTCCCCCCCCGAGTGCGGCCTAACTGGTTGTTCAAGCGGACGCCAACGTGCTTCGCACGTCGTCGCCGCTTAACGTAAGCGTTAGGCTTTTTTTGGAAAAATCAATGAGCAACTCAACCGTCAAGAAAAAACGCTGCTTTCTAATCACCCCGATTGGCGCGGCTGACTCGGACATCCGCAGGTCGACAGATGGCCTAATAAATTCTGTCTTAAGACCCATGTGTGATGAACTGGATCTTGATTTTTTTGTGGCTCACGAGATCGCTGCGCCTGGATCAATTGCAAACCAAGTTATTCAACATCTAGTCGAAGACGATCTCGTTATAGCCAACCTTTCTGGCTTGAACCCGAATGTGATGTATGAGTTGGCAGTTAGGCATGCCAAACGCTTGCCCGTTGTTATTCTTGCCGAAGAGAAGACACTTCTTCCCTTTGATGTTTCTGATCAGAGAACACTGTTTTTCCGCAATGACATGGCAGGTGTGCAGGAGTTATCACAGTCCCTAATTAATGCGGTTGAGGCTGCGTTGGCAGACGAGAAGCCGGACAACCCGATATATAGGGTTGTGCAAAATATTGCAATTCAGGCTAGTGCACTTGAAACCGACTCCACTAAATTTTTGGCGCGAAAGCTCGAAGTCATTGAGGAGCAACTCAGTCAGCTTTCTACGCGTATCGTTGGTGGTCAGGTGCCCAAGTCAATTAACAGAGCTTACGATGTTCACATCATCGGAACAGACAGCGAACACGAACAGTTCGTTGAGCGAGCAGTTGCACTTACTGGTGTAAATGGTCACGTTATCGAACGCTCGCCACAGGGCATCAACTTATCACTGGAATCCACGAATCCACTACTTCCAGCTTTAGACCAGCTCGCACAACGCCTAAATGTTGAAGGAACTGTTCACGTGAAGCACACTGGCGCAAAGCGCCCTTTGAAGAAGAGTACTTCGCAAAAGTCAGCGCCACAAGCCTAAGCCCGACTCTGCCTTCGCTTTGAGCGGTCGGATGGATAGGTGACAAACGTCCCGGTGGATGGGTTACACAATGCGAACCAACTTGAACAACCGAGCATCGGCCACCAGCCTAACCGTAAGTTCGAGAGGGACAACAATGCTTCGCATCGTTGCCCCTCAACTTTGGCGTTAGGCCTCACATAGCATATGAAGTTCAGTTCCGCCGCCGATCTCCCTTTCACGCCTGAAGCAGTTGCCCAAATGCTCACGTGGGGCGCGTATCCGGATACGTCGCCATACACTCACAAGCAAATTGCAGAGTGGTGCGACCGCTTCTGGTGTTCCTACATCGAGTTGGAACCTCCACCTCATATTGCACCACTCCTGCCTGTGCTGGCTGATGTTGAAGCCCAATGGGATCTGCGTTTGCAAAACACTTACCCAGTCGAAGAACTCATCGCCAGAGACTTCGAGAACGAGCGCATGCCAACGGAATGGTTCAAGGAATGGCTGCAAGAAATCAAATGCACCAGGCAACCATGAACGCCACAATCATGCATAAGCCAAACATCAATATCCATCGGCAGTTCGGCGTGTTCTCTAGCGCCTTGGCATCTGTTGCCAGCCTAACTAACGGTTCAACGCGGACAAAAATGCTTCGCATTTTTGCCGGTTAACCTGGGCGTTAGGCTTTCCCACATAAACTCCTTGCTTTGCCCCTACAAAGGTCTTCTATATGCGAGCGCTAATTGCATTGTTCGTCCTGGCCTCTTCCGTTACTGGCTGCGCGATCTACACCCCAGCCGGCTCCGTCGTGGTGGACCCCGCAGGCTCACAAGGTTCGGGTGGAGGCACGTTCTGCCCACCTGGTCAGGCCAAGAAGGGCAACTGCTAAGGCTCGCACCGCCCCCTCATGCGCGAGCTTCCTGCATATCCGAGCCGGATCCTCCGTCACGCACAAGGTAGCTTGCTTCTTTTAGGTTTGGCGCTTTAGTTGTTATGCACCATGGCATTGGGGCGCAGTGCGCATGCTCAATCTCGCTGTCTGTCCTTCGGCAGCCAGCTCACCAGACAGCGGCCCCAAAGTGCCACATACCATCGCCAAGCTGGCCGCCCGTCCTGCGGCGGCCAGCGCGCGGAAACCGCATGATCTCGGTCAACAAGCGTGAGGCAGAATCTCTGGAAATCAAATCAAGGGAGCGGTCATGCATAGGCCAATCATCAGTACACGCAGTCAGGTCGCCGTGTTCTCAACGCCTTCTACTACGCGCACCAGCCTAACTGGTCGTTCAACAGGGACGTCGCTGCTTCGCAGCTCCGCCCGTTAACTTTGGCGTTAGGCCCTCACTTATGAACCGCTTGCGCGCGGCTTTGCCAACACCCAGTGAACTGTCCGTCCTGCGGCGGCCAGTGAGCCACTGCGCAGCACGGCCGCCCGTTGGCGTACGCCATCGCTCTGGAACTGGTAACGCCATTACCGAGCTTGTGCACCAGATCTCTCAAGGTCTGCGCATCTGGCTGCAAAATGCAAAA